>Ga0209940_1000001_pt1 | contig 79356 bp, 66 predicted proteins | sample SalPonF2_B_D1_MG_FD_185726 | JGI IMG/M metagenome (GOLD analysis project Ga0209940, IMG submission 185726) | Salt pond soil microbial communities from South San Francisco under conditions of wetland restoration - Salt Pond MetaG SF2_B_D1_MG... ...
CGGCGTGCTATCTGACAGACGAAGAAATCGCATGAGATCTTCGAAAAGCATCCCCTTTTGCCCAATTTCTGCGCTCGCCCTGTGAAATGCGGAGCCTATTTCTCTGGGGTCAGACTCAGATTTTAATCCTCAAAATACCCAAGGTATTCCTGCGGTTAAAATCTTCGTCTTCCTTAAACTTGGACAAAATTGAACGCTTTTCAAAGATCTCATGGATATTTATAAAAATTCGCAAAATACCATGCCATTTATGGCGGGGATAAATGCGATGCAGGGTTAAAGAGGAGGCAATCCCTCTTCCAAGTATTTTCAAAAGCCCTGCCTTTTAAGGCGGGGTGCTTACTTATCTTTTATATAGGAGTTGCTATGCTATTTCCCGATTACAGGCCGAGACGGCTGCGACAAAATGATGCGTTTCGCCGTATGATGCGTGAAACCAGACTTTCAGTTGATGACTTCATTCTTCCGCTATTTGCTATCAAGGGTAAAGGGGTAAAAAACCCCATTGACTCGATGCCGGGACACTATCAGTTGTCCATTGATAATCTCATCAAAACGGCTAAAAAAGCCTATGAGCTTGGCATTCCTGCAATAATGCTGTTTGGATTGCCGGACAAAAAAGATCCCCTCGCAACCGGCGCTTATGACAAAGACGGTATCGTTCAAAAAGCGACACGCGCTTTAAAAGACAAGATACCGGAACTCGCCGTCATCACCGATGTCTGTCTGTGCCAGTACACCGACCATGGCCATTGCGGTGTGGTGGACGGCCATATCATTGATAACGACGCTTCTTTGGACCTTCTGGCCAGAACCGCCCTTTCACATGCCCGGGCCGGCGCAGACATGGTCGCACCTTCTGACATGATGGACGGCCGTGTGGCTGAAATTCGTAATATTCTGGATGAAAACGATTTCAGCAACGTTCCAATACTTTCATATGCCGCCAAGTATTGCAGTGCATTTTACGGCCCCTTCCGCGATGCGGCACACTCTGCGCCGAAGTTTGGAGACCGTCGAACGTATCAGATGGATCCTGCCAATGCATTGGAGGCTATCCGGGAAGTGACCATGGACATCGAGGAAGGCGCTGATATCATAATGGTAAAGCCTGCCCTTTCCTACCTCGACATTATCTCCAGGGTTCGGGAAGAAATCGATCTTCCCATAGCCGCATACAATGTCAGCGGTGAGTATGCCATGATAAAGGCGGCCGATAAAATGGGATGGGTTGACGGCAAAAAAGTCATGATGGAAACCCTCATCGCCATTAAACGGGCCGGTGCCGACATGATCTTGACGTATTTTGCCATTGAAGCAGCAGAAGCATTAAGGGATTAGCCTAAACGTTCAGGCCGGATTTTTTTAAAAAGCCGTCTCAAAAATACATCTAACGCCCAATTACGAGGTTGCGAGCATCGGGGGCGCAGAAATTGGGTAAAAAGGGGGGTTTTGCAAAGGTCTCACCACAACAACATCATGAAAAACACGAATAGTACATCATCCCCAAAACCTCATCCCCATGGTGAACATAAGGGCCAATCCTTACGACTGGTGGCTTGGGAAACCACACGCAATTGCAACCTTGCCTGCATGCACTGCCGAGCATCGGCGACACAGGGTCCTTTCAGCGGAGAACTCGAAACAGATGCATCTTTTCGCCTGTTGGATCAAATCGCACAAGTCGGAAAGCCCATCATCATCCTGACAGGCGGGGAACCGCTTTTACGAGCTGATATCTTTGATATTGCAAAGTACGGAACAAAAAAAGGGCTAAGAATGGTCATGGCACCCAACGGCACCCTGATTACCGAAAACATCGCCAAACAAATGGCAGATTCCGGAATTCAAAGAATAAGTATTAGCCTTGACGGCGCTACCCGTGAGAGTCATGACAAATTCAGGGGTGTGGATGGCGCCTTTGAAGGTGCGCTTCGAGGGATACGACTGGCAAAAGACGCCGGCATAGAATTCCAGATAAATACAACCATCACCAAGACAAATCTTCATGAAATCCCAAAAATTCAGAATCTCGCCGTAAAACTGGGTGCAGTCGCCCACCACATCTTCCTCCTTGTTCCAACAGGCCGGGGCAAGTATATTGTGGATCAAGAAATAACTGCAACAGAATATGAACGCACATTGAACTGGTTCTATGATCAGAAAGAGAAGACCCCTTTGCAGCTTAAAGCCACATGTGCTCCCCATTATTACCGAATCCTTCGTCAAAGAGCAAAGCAGGAAGGAAAATCGATAACCTTCAAAACCCACGGGATGGATGCCATGACCCGCGGATGTCTGGGAGGCACGGGATTTTGCTTCATCTCGCATCGGGGGGTTGTTCAGCCATGCGGATTCCTTGATGTGAATTGCGGAGATATTACCCAAGCATCTTTTGAAGACATCTGGAACCGTTCAGACATCTTTTTGTCTTTACGAAATTTTGATGAACTAAAGGGAAAATGTGGCGCTTGTGAATTCAAAAAGGTGTGTGGGGGCTGCAGAGCAAGGGCCTATGAAGCAACCGGTGATTTTCTGGCCGAAGAACCCCTGTGCAGTTATCAACCTCGTCTTTTTAGAAAATAGATAACCGCAAATGGACGCAAATGAACATAAATATTAATATATTAATTCGTGTTTATTCGTGTTCATCCCCTGCCCGCCATCGCTCTCGCTCAGGCGAGGCGGGCGGGGTGGTCTCCCTTATCCTCTTTCCTATTTCCTATTTCTGGCATAAAGGACCATGGTTTCAATGTTAGATCAAATTCAATTCATAACATGTAGTACCTGATACCCATCTTTTTCCAGGGCTTGTCTGATAACTTCTGTATTGCAAGGTAGAAGCCGGAAGTAATATTCTCTTTTGCTGGCCTTCTGAGCCGTCATCCCCACATTGATGATGTCTCCACCATTATCGTTGATAATCTGCAAGACATTTCTAAAAGAACCCGGTTTATCTCCCACAACCAAATCAATGCGTGAACTCGCGGAGAGAAACCCCATCATATCGATAAAGGTCCGCAGGATATCCGTTGCCGTAATGATGCCAACCAGTTTATGGTTTTCTACCACCGGCATCCCACCGATTTTATGCTTGTATATCAACTGAGCCGCAACTTCTATGTCGTCATCCGGCCCCACGACGATAGGATTTTTTATGATCAAATCACTGAGCGAAACATCACCCAACATGGAGGGAATAAGGCCCTGCTTTAAATCCGCAAGGGTAATAAAACCTTTCAGTTGATTATCTTTCGAAACAACAGGAAGATGCCGGATGGAGTTAATCTTCATCAACTCGATGGCTTCCTGTATCGAAGCGCTTTCCGTGATGGTAATCGGGTCGGAAACCATTAACGTCTTTATTTTCATGATGTCTTCCTTTGTTCGATATCACTAATAAGTAAATTAGATGCTCGACATAACCCTTACTAATGGAAATGTTACCCAAGCCTTCTTATAAAATCTAAAGTTTGAAGTGATCTAAAGTGCCTAAAGTGAGCTAAAGTTGAGGAACGCGCTTTCAGCGCGATCAATTATAATTAAAATTGATAGAATACATTAATTTTAGGCACTTGTAACTTTTTCTGTTTTGATATCAAAATCAGCAAATCACTAAAAAACGTCGACTATGATTTATGTTACTTAGTAAAAGTTAACCCAGTGCATTCAAAACCAGAGTGATCGGCCGGTCTTCTTCACTTTCCCCGGCAAACCTTATGGGACCCGGGTGCCGGTAGTTGTCGTCACCCGGAACTGCCGCAAGCCATTTTTCTCTAAATGCCTTTACTATTCTAAAAGAAGCTGAATTGACATCAACTATACTTTTTTCCAAAACAAGCGTAAGCTTCCCTTTTCTTTCTTCAAGATGCATCAATGGCGCGATGGGAATTCCAATGGGTTCCCATTTTTCAAAATCCTTCTCCAAATTCCTTATGGCCGCCATCTGACCTGTAGAACCATTGGCGATCAGGCTGAAAACCGTTAATCCCAGGTTATAGGTATAGTTACAGTCAAATCGAGTTGGGTTGTTGCCTCTGCCGTCATACCCGTAAAAATGAACCTGAGTTTTGAATTTTGGCACGGATTTCTGATAAATCTTTTCAATAGGTTTAGGAATCTCTTCAGCTTCTGAAATTGCCTGCTCTTTTTCAAGGGCCATCTTAAGGGTTTTTACCGATATTATTGAAGGTTTCACCAGTAATAACTCGGCATCATTATAATTCTTGAAAATAATGGGGCCAAAGTAATCCGGATCGAGCCCTCCTTTTCCGAGGACTTTCCGGTAATAGGATTTTTCTATTCCAATTTTATACGACCCGTTCTCTTTTAAAATATTCAGGTAGTCATTCACCAGTCCCATGAGCACCTTTTCAGTCTTAACCTGGGAAAACTGAAAATTTCCGTGACTGTCTCTTTCCATGAGAAGACCTTCCTGGAAGAACCCCGGAATATCATTAAACAAATCATCGTCCCGTGTGTTCCAGACAGAAAAACGTTGCTCTTCCCTTGAACGTCTGGCAAGTCTCCGCAAATATTCCAACTTATCCTCAAGTGCGGGGAAATCCGTATGGAAATCCGTATCATGGGTGTCGTTATATTCAGCAATAATGGTGTTTAGCTTTATGATAAAAACCTGTATTTCATTGACAAACTCCAATATCCCCTCGGGAATAACAATCACACCGTAGTTTTTCCCAACCTCAGCCCTTCTAACAATGCCGTTACAAATCACACGAGACAGATGCCTCAGGGTCATCCCATAGGCAGTGTAATCAATATCATTCTTTTTTGCCGCTTCTTCAATTCTTTTTTTATCGATGAAATCACAAAGATCTTCACCAATAAGGGTCATATTGGCATGGGTCTGCAAGGCAACTTCAAGTGCCAGATGACTGGCGACTCTTCCCATCACCTTGCAGATGTGCCAGTATTTAACATCTGAACCGCTGTCCGTGCACAGATTGCTGATAGAGTTTGAAAATGCCCTTGCAGCAGTATGAAAACCGAATGACATGGCGCATAAAATATGACCATCTGCGTCTCTGACCTGTATATCGCCATCAATGGTTTTAGGAACGCCAATGACCTGGACATTGTCTTCGATCATTTCCTGGGCCAGAAATGCTGCATTGGTATTTGAATCATCCCCTCCAACGATGACTAAAGCATCCAGGCCAAGCCTTTTGCAGGTTTCCCTGGATAGGGCCATCTTCTCTTTGGTGTCTATTTTCGTTCGGCCGGTTTTTATCATGGTAAAACCGCCAAGGTTTCTGTACGCATCAACAAGGCTGCCGGTTATTTCAATGGCTTCATTTTCGACAATTCCATCCGGGCCGAGCAAAAAACCATAAATTTTGGTTTTCGGATTTGCCTTTTTCGCAGCCTCGTATAATCCTGCGATCACATTATGTCCACCTGGAGCCGGGCCCCCTGAAAATACAATGCCGATATGTCGTTTTTTGCAGTATCTATCTTTAAAAGATTCTTCAGGTGAATCAAGGCCCACAAGAATCTGAACATTATTATGTATGATGTTCGGCAAAAGTTTCCTTGCTTCCTCATCAATATTGAAGTTAAAAAAATCATCCTCCTTTAACAGAGTGTAAGGGCTTTTAAATACTTTGCATTTGGGGGGGATATATTTCCTTCTCTCAATCAACTCCTGGTTAATATTATTGGTTACTGCCTGAACCTCAGGATTTTTTAACAAAACTTCAATATTGTTCGGATCTTTATCTTTCATTTTACCGCTCCATTCAAGGCCATGATTTGTGCTCCCAATGTCATCTAAACGGCAGTGCAGGTTTCCGTAGTTTAAGAACTATTGTCCATCCATAAAAGTATCTATATGATTTTACATTAAAAATTTTCCCAACCGGCTACATTTTGCTGACGTTACTAAAAATAAAAAACTCAAGACATTAATAATACTATCTGTTCTCCAATGTTTGTGTCAAGATTATTCAGATGACATCAAACCTGCTCACATCCAAAAGCGCTGTTTAAAATATCTTGATTTCTATAGGCCTGCTTGTTACTAAATTATAATAATTAACTCGGCAATTAAAATGTCATTCCGGCCATGGTATATCAAAAAGTCGGAATCCATAATCTAACCCGGACAGGCCCCGTTAACGGGACAGGCCGGTCGCACTCAAACGGACTTGTCCGCCTGTGCCGTGTGACAAAGATCCTGTCTGATTCAGGTTTTCCCAACAGGCTAAACCTAATAATGAAAAAGAAAAAAACATTATTACAGCGATGCGTTTTAATAGTCGTCATTTTTTTCATGTTCTGTTCATCCGTTGTATGCAGCGACATCGAACTTGCCAAAAAGTCGACGCTGGAAGATATCCTTAAAAAAGGCGAGCTTTGGGTCGGTTTCGATTCCGGGTACATGCCTTTTGAAATGACGAACCAAAAAGGAAGATATGTCGGCTTTGACATTGATATCGCCAAAGAAATGGCCAAAGCCGCAGGCGTTAAATTTGTTCCGGTCAATACGGCTTGGGACGATATCATTCCTTCTCTGACCACCGGCAAATTCGATATCATCATCAGCGGTATGACGGTTACCCAGGAAAGAAACCTCAAGATAAGCTTTGCCGACCCGTATATCATTGTGGGCCAGACCATTTTGATCAACAAAAAACATGACGGAAAGATAAAATCTTATAAGGATCTGGATTATCCAAAGTACATTGTAACCTCCCAATCCTCAACCACCGGTGAACAGGCTGTAAAAAATCTGATTCCAAGATGCACTTACAAATCTTTTAAGACGGAAAACGAAGCTGTTCTTGAAGTGATAAACGGTAATGCCGATGCTTTTGTCTATGATCTGCCTTTTTGTGTTGTTGTGATGGTCATGAAGGGAAAAGACAAACTGACCTTTCTTGATAAACCGTTTACTTTTGAACCGCTTGCCTGGGCGATCAGGAAAGGTGATCCCGATTTTTTGAACTGGCTGAACAACTTTTTAAGACAGATCAAAAACGACGGGCGGTATGAAAGGATTTACAATAAATGGATAATAAATACAGACTGGATCAAGAACGTTCAACGGCTGGACTGAAGTTATCAATTTAACGTCTTGGAATTTATACAGCTATTCCAGCATTCTCTCCGAGGCGCAGGCCCTACGGGCCGGAGGCTATCATTCCAATTGGGGCGAAGCCCCTAACTTGAGGAACAACATCATGAAAGATAAAAATAAACCAAAGAAGAAAACACGGCAAGGGAGTGCGGTTGAACTGATATGCCTCAAATGTAGACGCACTGAAATTCATTACGTGCCGGCTGAAGAAGTCCCCAAATGCCCGGATTGTAATGTCCGAATGACAATAAACGAAGTCTTAAGAGAAGGGAAATCCTACTAATAATGGCTTAACATCTGAACTTTACAAGATTCAGGGAATACATCATCAATCGTGTCCACCAAATTGGAAGCAAACAGACAAAAGGAGGGTCAAGTTATGAAGAAAGGTTTTATTTTCGGTATGGTTGCTATCCTGGTTGCATTTTTTATGGTCTCTACATCTGCATTGGGGGCCGATATCGAGCTCGCAAAAAAATCGACACTGGAATCGATCTTGAAGAAAGGCGAGCTTCGGGTCGGTTTTGAAGCCGGATATATGCCATTTGAAATGACGAACAAAAAAGGGAAATTCGTCGGCTTTGACATCGATATGGCAAAAGAGATGGCCAAAGCCATGGGCGTTAAATTTGTTCCGGTCAATACGGCTTGGGACGGTATCATTCCTTCACTCATCACCGATAAATTCGATATTATCATGAGTGGAATGACCGTAACCCAGGAAAGGAATCTCAAAATTAATTTTGCCGACCCCTATATTATTGTGGGGCAGTCCATTTTAATAAATAAAAAACATCAGGGAAAAATAAATTCTTATAAGGATCTGAACAATTCCAAGTACACCGTAACATCAAAACTTGGAACCACCGGCGAGCAGGCTGTAAAAAGACTGATTCCAAAATGCACCTACAAATCCTTTGAAACTGAGCCTGAAGCGGCATTAGAGGTGGTTAACGGAAAAGCGGACGCTTTTGTGTATGATCTCCCCTACTGCGTTGTATTTATGGCCCAGCAGGGTGCCGGTAAACTGGTCTTTCTCGACAAGCCGTTTACTTTTGAACCGCTTGCCTGGGGCGTCAAAAAAGGAGACCCGGATTTTTTGAACTGGCTGAACAACTTTTTAACTCAGATTAAAAATGACGGACGGTATGAAAGGATCTACAACAAGTGGATCAAAAGTACCGGCTGGATTAAAAATGTTCAGTAAGGTTAACGAAACATCGAATGGACAAGCTTTGAGTCTCTTGGAAGTTAAAATAGTAAAAGGAATTTTACGAATCTGAGGCGATGGGGTGCTGGAGTTTTGGATCTTTTTCATTACTCCAGTACTCCAACACATCGGTACTGCCTGGGTTTTTCACGGAAAATAAAACGTTCATTTATCAAGATGCTAAAGATAATCAAACCGGTATATGAGGTAACCAGATGAGTTCACCGATAGCTTTGAAGCGTTCGAAACAGGGGAATCACTATTACTTCTGGGTGGGCGTTTTTTTCTTTATTGTAATAAGTGTTGTTCTATCCCTTTATTTTTCTGCGCTTCAGATTGATTATACATGGCGATGGTATCGTATCCCAAAGTACTTTGCCTATCAGGAACAGGTTGAAATAAAAGCGGAGATAGACGGCGAAGCTTTAAGTATTTTAAAAAAAGGCGAGGTCTCGGTTGTTCAGGTTAAGGGACTCGAAGGAACAGAATCGTATACCGTTCCTGAGGGTGCGTTAGAAATAGAAGAAGGCGATACGATCTTCTACGGTGACGTACTGGCTACTTATAAAAAGTGGCGTGTGGGCATTCTATTAGAAGGACTTTGGTTGACCTTAAAGGTGAGTATCATCGCTATTGTTTTTGGGATACTCATCGGACTGTTCACCGGTCTTGCACGAATTTCTTCCAATCCGGCCCTAAAGTGGTCTGCGATTACCTATATTGAGATGATCCGGGGTTCACCCCTATTGGTGCAAATTTTTATCTGGTATTTTGTTCTTGGCACACTGATCAACAATATCCTTACCAAGCATGGAATCGGACAGATTCCCCCCCTGTGGTTCGGGGTTGCAGCACTGGCCGGTTTTACAGGCGCATATGTGGCAGAAATGGTACGTGCCGGTATCCAGTCCATCCATCGTGGTCAAACTGAAGCCGCCAGATCCCTTGGCATGACATATGTGAAGTCCATGCGTTACGTAATTCTTCCTCAGGCTCTGCGTCGAATTCTTCCACCACTTTCAGGTCAGTTCATCAGCCTCATTAAAGATTCCTCGCTCCTGGGGATTATCGCAATTCGTGAGTTGACAAAAGCAACACGTGAAGTTGTTACAACCAGCCTGCAACCATTTGAACTCTGGTTTGTATGTGCGCTTTTATATCTTGTATTGACATTTTCACTTTCGATGTTGTTGCAGTATCTTGAAAGGAGGCAACTGGCGGTATGATTGATGTTAAAAATATTTCCAAAACCTTTATAAGCCATTCGACCGAAGTTAAAGCCCTGGTTAATGTAACCGCTCGAATCGATCCGGGAGAAGTCGTTGTTGTTTTAGGGCCGTCAGGGTCCGGCAAAAGCACCTTCATCAGATGTCTTAATTATTTGAATGTTGCTGATGAGGGAAGCATTATTATTGACGGCATCGATATCCTTGATCCGAAGACCGACATTAACAAAGTGCGTGCTGAGGTCGGCATGGTGTTTCAATCTTTTAATCTGTTTCCCCATAAAACCGTCCTTGAAAATGTGACAATAGCGCCCATTGTGGTTCGGAAAAAACCCAAAGAAGAGGCCATAAAGAAAGGAATGGCGCTTCTTGATAAGGTGGGCATACAGGAAAAGGCCGATGTATATCCGGACCAATTGTCCGGTGGACAGCAGCAGCGGGTGGCCATCGCCCGTGCTCTGGCCATGGAACCCAAGATCATGCTTTTTGACGAGCCGACATCTGCATTGGACCCCGAAATGGTCGGTGAAGTTCTTGATGTGATGAAAAATCTGGCCAGGGAAGGAATGACGATGGTGGTGGTTACTCATGAAATGGGATTTGCAAGAGAAGTTGCAGACAGGGTTATTTTCATGGATGAAGGCGCCGTCGTTGAAGTCGGGACACCAGAACATTTCTTTAAAAATCCAACCCATGAAAGGACCAAGCTATTTTTAAGTCAGATTCTATAACTAAGTTATCTGTAATCTAAAATTCTCGTACAGAGTTTACACACTCCTCTGATATGTGTTACTCTCCCCTCAGATCTAACCCTTTGTTCTATCCAAATCATCTTTGATGAACTGGTAAAATATAACTCAGGTTTTACACCCTTAATCTTCGGAAACGCTGTTTAGAGCAGCTGGCCGAAAAATTTTTTAAGGTAAAATCATACTTGACAACATCCAAAATTAGCGGGGTGAACAGATGGATTTTTCGTTAATTCTGAGACGGTTAAAAACAAGCTCTTCCTACTATATTTCCGTAGGCATATTTATTATACTCGTCATAGGAATTGTCTCATCCCTTTATTATTCTGCGCTGAAAATCGACTATGTATGGAGATGGTATAGAATTCCCCAGTATTTTGTATATCAGGATCAAGTTGAAATCAGAGCCGAAATAGAGGGTGAAGTAGAATCCATACTATTAGAAGACAACAAAGCCACCATTCGGGTAAAAAGCGACGGAGAAGCCGAGTCCTACACAGTCCCGGACATTGATATCAGGGTCGATGAGGGAGATCTGATTTCTCCCGGAGATATATTGGCCACGTATAAAAAATGGCGGATCGGTATTTTAATGCAAGGCCTCTGGCTGACGTTAAAGGTCAGTATCATCGCCATTGTTTTTGGAATACTCATCGGTCTATTCGCCGGTATTGCACGCATATCATCCAACCCCGCATTTAAATGGTCTGCAATAACGTATATCGAGTTTATCCGCGGATCGCCGCTGCTGGTACAAATTTTTATCTGGTATTTTGTTCTGGGCACACTGATCAATAACATTCTTGTCAGACAGGGGATCGGCCAGATCCCGGCACTGTGGTTTGGTGTCGCAGCTTTAGCCTGTTTTGCCGGAGCCTACGTGGCTGAAATGGTAAGAGCGGGCATCCAGTCCATCCATTTCGGTCAAATTGAAGCTGCCAAATCTCTGGGAATGACTTATGTTCAATCTATGCGATACATCATTCTTCCCCAGGCCCTGAGACGAATCCTACCTCCTCTTGCCGGCCAGTTCATCAGCCTCATAAAAGACTCATCATTGCTCGGCCTTATCGCGATCCGGGAATTGACCAAAGCAACTCGCGAAGTGATCACAACCAGCCTTCAACCCTTTGAACTCTGGTTTGTATGTGCAATTTTATATCTTATTTTAACCTTTTCGCTCTCAATGTTTGTGCAGTATCTTGAAAGGAGAACAGAGGTCACCTGATGACTTCAACCTTCCCACCAGATACCCGTCCATTAACAAATGTATCATATGATGTAAGACGCACACAACCAGGGCGAGTCCGTATTGCGGAAAAAGAGAAACCTGTAAAATTATTGAAAGGGGCAGGGTTTTTTGTCCGCCCATAAAAATAACGCTTTCCCGCCGGCCCTTGCCAAGCTTAAAAAATCCGGCAAAAATGCCGGCTGCGACCAATAGTATTCCGTGGAAGCTAAAAACCAATAAACAAACGATTCCCACCGATGCGCCGCTGTTTAGAATCGCATCCCTTGCCTGGGACATGGCCATCCAGACAATGGCCAGCACCAAAAACTGGTTCAGCACTTGTAACCCATGAACAAATCGATCCACAAACGATTCAGCAAAAATTTTTATCGCCAAACCGATACAAAGCGGTAAAAGAACATAAAACCCGAGCTTGATCATGATGGCAAACTTGTCAATGACGACAACCGTTGTTCCTCCCACCAGATTTAACAATAAAGAAAGTACCACCGGTATGGTAAAAACGGCAACTCCATTGGCCAGTATGGTGATAACCAATGCCTGTGCCATATTGCCGCCGGCAGCACCCGTCATTACAACACCGCTGCTCAATGTTGTGGGCATAACGGCAACAAGAAAAATTCCGATGACAACCCCTGTATCTATTGGAATAGCGCCAAACAGCGCACCGATAACCGGTGCCACCAAAAAAATGACGATTAGGGCGGCAATGATGCCCTTTATATCCATCACACCCGATCTTATCTGCCGGGCATTCAATATCAAACCGGAAAAAAAGAATATCAGGACAATCACGGCATCCGGCCCCCGGTGCATTTTTAACCATCTCCCAATGCTCGAAACCGTCTTGCTGGCATCTGCTAACGTCACAACCAAAACAAGAAGAAGCCCGATGAGAAACCAGTATTTTTTTATTAAGCGATACACAGCAATACGCTCCGGCAATAACGCAGATTTTCGGTTCGGATACAGAGAATTTATTGAGCGGATTTAAATTTTTCTTGCAAACATAACAGTTTGAGCCTATTAATTCCATCAGGAATCGAAAAATTATCCTTGTGTTCCAATAATAATGTTTTTTTCCAAACAGTTACAGTATTAATTTGTTGTTTAAATAATAAATTATCAATAAATTTAAACTGTTATATATATTCTCATTTTTTCACGCTCATTTAGGAAAACATTCTAATGGGATAAAAAGAACTGACAACTCAAAGAAAAACATAGAGAAGACTCAAATCCACCACATATTGTATTCAGATAATTAAATTTATACCCTCCATTGTGTTTTTCCCTTTACAAACAAAAGGATCCCTGATATTTATTATGAGATTATGTGTCTTACAAGTTTAGAGAATGAGCAGAAAGAAATAACAGGAGAGTTAATTGCATGAAACTAAAAAAACTGGAAATAAATGGATTTAAATCCTTTGTTGAAAAAGCCAGTATTCAATTTCCTCCAGGTATTTCTGCGGTTGTGGGTCCCAATGGCTGTGGCAAAAGCAATATTGTCGATGCAATAAAATGGGTTATGGGGGAGCAAAGTGCCAAACAGCTCCGCGGTAAGTCCATGGAAGACATCATTTTTTCGGGCTCGAACGGGAAAGCGGCATTGAATATGGCCGAGGTTTCACTCACCCTTGCCAACGACAATGGCACGGCGCCCGAAGAACTTAAAGACTTTACCGAAATCATGCTGACCCGCCGGCTTTACCGTTCCGGAGAAAGCGGCTATTTCATTAACAAGCAACCCTGTCGGCTAAAGGACGTACATAATGTTTTTCTCGGTAGCGGATTGGGCACGAAATCCTATGCCGTCATTCAGCAAGGAAGCATCGGCGCAATGACGGATGCCGGGCCGGAAGAAAGAAGGGTTATCATTGAAGAAGCTGCAGGAGTTACGAGATATAAGTCACGCAAAAAAGAAGCGCTGGGTAAAGTCAGAGCCACAAACGAAAATATCCTGCGTGTCAGTGACATTATCTCGGAAATTAAACGACAGATGGCGGGTCTTAAACGCCAGGCAAGAAAGGCTGAACGTTATAAAAAATATCAGAAACGCATCAGGGAACTCGATATATGTCTTGCACTCCATCATTATGATGAATACACACGTCAAATAGATGAAGCCGATGCGCTGTTAAAAGATCTAAGCGATACAGACATTGAACATTCAACCCGGTTGAAGAAGCTGGATGCAGCGCTTGAAAAAATCAAATTCGATCGCGCTGCAAAAAATCAGGAAATTTCAGATCAAAAATCCTGCATATTTGAAACACAGCGAAATTTAGACCGGATGGAAAATGACAAGGCCCATCTTTTCAAAGATGTTGAAAGGCTTACCTACGAATTTGTTGAACTCGAATCCGCCCGTGAAAACCTTGAAGAAAAAAACAGGGATTTAACGGCCGAGGTTCAAGGGGGTGAAAACCAGAATATAAGTATTCAAGCTGAGATAACATCCGTAAGATCGACCCTCGACAAAGAGCAATCAGCTTCGCAAAATATAAAAGATGAACTCTCTTCACTCACTCAAGAGCTTGAAACCTGCAAAGCAAATTTGATGGACCTTGTCGCCCGGGAAGCTCAATATAAAAACATCTATCAAAACGCCACGAACAGCAAGGAAAGCCTGAAAAGACGACTCAAAAGGATAGATGAGGAAGAACTTACAACACGCCGAAAGGTTTCCGAACTTAAAAACAAAAACAACAACGCCGAAGAACAACTGAGTTCATACAAAACAGAAATTGATGATCTGAAAAATCGCACCGACATCATCCAAAAACAACTTTTCGAAAAAAATACAGCCCTGGGACAACAGGTCAAGCTGACTCAAACCCTCGAACTTGAACGAAACAAAGCCAGATCATCTTACACCGCACTAAAGAAAATGGAAGGCAACTTCGAGTGGTACAAAGATGGCGTCCGGGCGCTAATGAAAAAAAGTCAGGCTGTCAAAAAAGACGTGTCATCCGACAGTCCACAAAAAGAGTTTGAGGACGGTATTTTGGGGCTTATGGCGGATATCCTTGAACCGGATCCTGTATATGGGACTGCGGTGGAAGCCGTTCTTGGAGAATCCTTGCAATACATCCTTGTTGAAAATCAAGAGACTGCTGTCGGCTCCATCGATTATCTTCAGAAAACCGGCGCGGGACGCAGCGGTTTTATTCCGGTTACATCTGTCAAAAACATGAAATCGAGCCCAAACCATCAACCGGATCATCCAAAATATCTTTTAAACCATGTTGCCATAAAACCAGGATTTGAACAGATCGCAGAAGCGCTCTTAGGACATGTTGTCGTTACCACCGACATTAAAGAAGCCATAGACGTTTTCAACAGCAACGGCAAATTACAAACCGTTGTCTCCCAAAGCGGTGACTTAATTTCTCATCAAGGTATTTTGGTGGGCGGCAGTAAAGACAATTTATCCGGCATCCTTGCAAAAAAACAGGAAATCAAAGATATTGAGCTTAATATCATTGAGTTAGATCAAAAACTTAATTCGGCTCGAGACCATCAAAAAGAACTGGAATCTGAAGTTAGAACTATTGAAAGCACCCTGCAAAAGCTCCGGGAATCGGAAAACAAAGCCAAGTATAACGAAGTCGAGGCTGAAAAGGCGCTTTATAAAGCATCCGAAGATCTTAAAAACGCCCTTAGGCATCTTGAAATTGTTCAACTGGAACAGGAGCAGCTTTTGGGTGAAGAATCTGATGTTGACGAAGAAGTCGCCAAATACAACAAAGCCGTCTCTGAAATTGAAAATCAGGTCAAAAATGCTCAGGATCTCGTTTCCGAAAAACTGGAACAAATCAGCATTGTATCGTCCGATGTGGAAGCGTTCAATCAAAAAATCATTGACCTCAGGCTTGAACTCACCACTTTAAATGCCAAACTGGAAAACAGCAATAATACGTTAAAGCGTCTGAAAGAATTCCAAAACGATGGAATTCAAAGGATCGAACAAATTTCAAAAGAGCTTATTCAAAAGAAGCAAAGAACGCACCATTTGGAAGAAAAAATACAAGAATATGAACAGACGCTTTCCGGCATGTATGATGACTTGAAGCTTCTTGAAAAAGCTCTTGAAAATAATGAGGTAGATTTCAATGCAATTGATGCAAAGCTGAAAGAAAACGACAGTACCTTATCAGAGATCCAAAACGAGCGAGAAAAAACTCTTCAAAAATCACGAATGGTTGAGCTTGAGCAGTCACAACGGCTGATTAAACGTGAAAATATTACAAACCGACTGGAAGAAAGCTATCATCAACCGATTCCGGTTCTCAGATCAGAATTTGAAGATCCTGAAACCGGCAATGATTTACATGCAGATGAAATAGAAGATGAACTCACACGAACCAAAAATATAATAGCAAAATTTGATGATGTTAATCTGGGTGCCATAAAGGAGTATGAACAGCTCAAAGAGCGATTTGATTTTCTCACTGAACAGCGTGAAGATCTTGTAAAAGCAGTTGGTGATCTTCACAAGGTGATTAACAAGATAAACAGAATCAGCCAGGAACGATTTCTTAAGGCTTTCGACGAGGTCAACAGTAAATTGCAAGAAGTGTTTCCCCGTCTTTTTGAAGGCGGTTCCGCCAGACTTGTTCTTACACAACCTGACGACCCCCTTGAAACCGGTATAGAGTTTATGATACACCCGCCAGGGAAAAAACTGACAAGAATGAGCCTTCTTTCCGGCGGAGAAAAAGCACTTTCCGCCATCGCTTTGATCTTCTCGATTTTTTTAATTAAGCCGGCAACTTTTTGTCTCATGGATGAAATTGATGCCTCCCTCGATGAGATCAATGTCTTTCGTTTTAATGATTTGCTGCAAATCATCGGGGAAAAATCCCAGATCATCATGATAACACACAATAAAAAATCAATGGAATTTGCCGATACCCTTTTCGGTATAACCATGGAAAAAAAGGGGGTTTCCAAAATCGTATCGGTAAACTTAAACCCCAAAGAAGATGATAAAAAAACAGGAAATGAGGAAAAAACATCCGACCTCGAGTTGGAGGCTTCGCTTCAATTGGAATGATGGAATAATGGGTACAGGGATAATGCAATGTTGGGTAATAGGTAAAATTTGTTTTGACGATAAAACTAAAAATGGACAATATCCTTTTAATAATCAACCTTCCGGTCTTCCATTATTCCATACTCGAGCAAGCGTTAAAGTCTCAAAAAAATATCTTATAATTGTATTAACTTTTAGAAATTCCAAAATGTTATGGCACTCAACTGGTTCAAAAAAAAGAAACACAAGCAGGAAGAAAAAATATCTTCCGATCGGAAAATCGACGAAGATTCGGAAGTATTAGACACTGAAGATGTCGCCGACACACAACCTTCCGGAAACAATGATGACCGTGAACACCAAAAATTAGAAAACGAAACTCCCCCTCCTCCTCACATCAATGACCAGGAGGCCGATCAGACGGCGCCTAAAAAACCATCAGGACTCTTTAAACGTTTAAAAAGCGGTCTCTCCAAAACCCGCAAAATCCTTTCAACCGACATCAATGAGCTCTTTGCCGGCAACAGAAAAATCGATGATGAATTACTGGAGGAACTTGAAGAAATTTTAATCACTTCTGATATTGGGGTTCAGACAACCATGGACCTTATCCAGAGCATCTCCATAAAATCTTCAGAGATATCGGGGCCCGATCAACTCAAAAATATACTTCGAGAAAAAATTCTGGAATTGCTGGACGCAACAACGAAGTCGTCTCAAGAAATTGTGGACAAACCCCATGTCATCATGGTCATCGGTGTTAACGGTGTTGGTAAGACAACCACCATCGGAAAATTGGCCGCAAGATTTTCTTCTTCGGGAAAGAAGGTGATCATTGCCGCCGCCGACACGTTCAGGGCTGCAGCAATAGAACAGCTAACAATATGGGCCGATAGGGCCGGTGTAGACATCATAAAGCACAAAGATATGTCAGATCCTGCGGCTGTTGCGTTTGACGGCATTCAAGCGGCTGTTGCCAGAGATGCGGATATTGTTCTTGTGGATACCGCAGGAAGACTTCATACCAGGAAAAACCTAATGGAAGAACTTAAAAAAATAAAACGCACCATTTCAAAAAAGCTTCCAGGAGCGCCCCACGAGATACTTCTGATTCTCGATGCAACAACCGGTCAAAACGCTTTGTCCCAAGCCGAATTATTCAATGATGCCCTTGATGTCACAGGAATCGCCCTGACTAAACTTGATGGAACAGCCAAAGGCGGGATTGTTGTCAGTATCTGCAATGCTCTTGAAATTCCGTTAAACTATATCGGGGTGGGCGAAAAAATAGAAGACCTTCAGGAATTTGATCCGATTGAATTTGTGAACGCTCTTTTTTAAACCTTTAGTTAGTGTCCATCCATAAATCATTATTTTTATTCAAGATCCCCCGCTGGAAAGAACGGGATAAAAAAGCATTCGAAAAAAATAACCGCCCCGACGGGAAATCTATCGGGACAGGCAGGCATATGGTTGATATTCAGAAGATTATTTTTTGAACATAACGCAGAAATTGGGCAGAAAGACTATTTATGGATGGACACTATTAATATGTTATCTCAAAACTGCTGAACTCACCCCTGTAATCCTCCCATGTCACATCCACATTCGTTACCTTCGCAATGGGCGGCCCCTTTTTACACCACTTCAGAATTGACATAACACTCTTTTTCGAACCTTCAAACACGGCTTCGACTGTCCTGTCCCGTTTATTGCGCACCCATCCGAAAACCCCGACTTCATCCGCAGCATGCTTTGTTTCCATTCTAAAAAAAACACCCTGAACTCTCCCGGAGATAACCGCATGGGCTCTTATTTTATCTTCCATACCCACCCCCTTGTGGATTGATGATTTATGATTGGTGATTGTCAATTAAAAATTGGTAGTAGTTTAGTCCTTTGAAACACGTCGATTTCAAAGGAGCTTCAGGTGTGATTAAATTTTTGACTGGAAGCTGTCTGACCCGCCTGCCACGTAAGGCACGAGCGGGCAGGGTGGATTAGGGATCGTTTTGAAAGAACTATTGGTGATTTAACTTTAAGAATGAAACTCCCTGCTAAAGCAGAGCCCTTTATTAATATCCCGGGCAGGTTCTTTCATTACGAGCCCTTATTGACGAGTTCTTTCAGCAAAAATTTAATTATACCTGAAGCGGAAAAGGCTCGAGGTTCGGAAGTCAGTTTTTATTTTACCCTAATCCCTGACCCCTGGCACCTGTAGCCCGTGAACGAAATCATCAATTATCAATATTCAATTATCAATTTCATTAGGGTTTGTTCATCAATAATATCAACACCGAGTTCTTGTGCCCGATTGAACTTTGAGCCGGGTGACACCCCGGCGACAAGGTAATCTGTGTTCCGGCTTACAGAACCGGTAACCTTTCCCCCGGCTTCTTCAATAGCTCTTTTTGCTTCACTTCTTGTCAACGTTGCAAGGGTGCCAGTCAAGACAAAAACCTTGCCGGAAAGAGTCTCCGTCTGCTGAGAATCTTCATCGATAATTTCAACTCCGCTATCAATAATTTCGGTGACGATCTTCAGGTTTTCATCCTGTCCAAAAAATTCTGCGATACTCTCGGCAACCACAGGCCCTACCCCTTCGATCGTTTCAAGTTCATCCGGTTCTGCATGCCTAAGTTTATCAAAACTCTTCAAGCCATTTGCAAGAATCCCGGCCACATGCTCCCCCACATGCCGGATGCCCAGCGCGTAAATAAAACGATTTAGAGTTATCCGCTTGCTGTCTTCAACGGCACGAACAATATTGCCGGCAGACTTTGAACCCATCCGTTCAAGATCTTTCAGCACATCTTCTTTTAGCTGAAATATATCTGCATAGGAAAAGAGCAGATCCTTGTCCACCAGTTGCTCGATCAGTTTTTCCCCCAATCCATCGATGTCAAAGGCTCCCTTTGAAGCAAAATGCTTTATTCGCTCCTTTATCTGGGCGGGGCATGACGTGTTGATGCACCTCAACGCCGCCTCATTTTCGGATCGTATGACCGACGAATCGCAAACAGGGCAGCTAATGGGCATGCTGAAGGTTTTTTCTTCTCCCGTCCGTTTGGAAGTGATGACTTTAACAACTTCGGGAATTACATCGCCGGCTCGCTGAACAAGGACCGTGTCGCCAATTTTGATGTCTTTTCTTTTTATTTCATCTTCATTGTGCAGGGTTGCCCGGCTAACGGTCACACCGCCGACATTTACAGGACTTAGATGGGCGACAGGCGTCAATGTACCGGTCCTTCCGACCTGAACGTCGATATCAATAATCTGCGTTGTTTCCTGAACCGCTTTGAACTTATAGGCGATGGCCCATCGCGGACTTCGGGATGTGGCCCCTAAATTTTGTTGCAAAGAAAGACTGTCGACTTTTATCACCATGCCGTCAATATCATAGGGTAAAAGATCTCGCTGCTCACTGAGTTCTCTATAGCAATCGATCACCTCTTTGATGGTAACCTTTGGCCGGATATGTGGATTGATTCTGAATCCGAGTTTTTGCAATGCATACAGTACATCCGAGTGCGATTCCAACACAAGGTCAGCGATCCGACCCACACCATAGACAAATATTTCTAAAGGGCGTTTGGCGGTAATCTTTGAATCGAGTTGTCTTAAAGATCCTGCGGCTGCATTTCTTGGATTGGCAAATGGCGGAAAGTCTTCATCGAGGCGCTCGTTGTTTAAAATTTTAAACGCTTCCTTGCCGATAAATACTTCACCTCTGACCTCAAGAAGTGAGGGAATGCTTTTCTCTTTTTCAGTGTGAAGCCGTAACGGGACAGAGCGTATGGTTTTGACATTTGATGTGATCAATTCACCGCTGAAACCATCACCGCGAGTCGATGCGTTGATCAAGCTGCCGTTTTCATAGACCAGCTCCACGGCAACGCCGTCTAACTTTGGTTCCGTAGTATATATAATATCGCTGTCTGTATTGAGATTTCTTTTGATACGTCGATCAAACTCAACAATGTCCTGGTCACTGAACCCATTCTCCAAACTGAGCATCGGAATTGAGTGTTCAATGGTTTCGAATTTATCCAGAGGAGGCGCTCCAACCCGCAAGGTCGGGGAATCCGGGCTCATCAGATCAGGGAAATCCTCTTCCAGCTTCAACAGTTCTTGCATCATCCGATCATATTCGGCATCGGATATTTCAGGATCATCCAGAACATAATATCGATAATTATGCCGGTGAAGCGCTTGTCTTAATTCTTTGACGCGTTGTATTATTAAAGGATCTATCATTGTTTTGATTGATAATTTTTTGATGGTCTCGGAAAAAGTCAGTTTTACTAAATAAAAAAAGAATAGTTTCGTCCTTTAAAACAAATCGATTTAAAAAGAGCTTCAGGTATGATTAAATTTTTAACTGAAAGCTGTTTGACCCGCCTGCCACGTAAGGCACGAGCGGGCAGGGTGGATAAGGATCGTTTTGAAAGAACCATAGGCGATTTAACGTTATGGATGAAACCATTGATTAAAGCAGAAACCTTTATGAATAGCCAGGGCAGGTTCTTTCATTACGAGCCCTTATTCACGAGTTCTTTCAGCAAAATTTTAATTATACCTAAAGCGGCAATGCTTTCAATAGACTGAAGTGTTACCATAAAAAATTATTTCGGCACGTGTGTCAAAGGATTCTTTTAAGATGCTTCATCACATCGGCCTTGCCAGTTTCGACAGTTCTTCTTTTACATCATCAATAATATCATAAAACCACATCACATCCTCGATGGTCAACCGACCGGCCTTACGTTGAGACTCTTTCCCGTCTTTTCTTTTAAATATCCTCGGTCCGATCTGAACTTTCGGCTCACCGTCACCATATTGATTGATGGTAACAAGCAGCCCGGTCTCATCACATTGCCATTTCTTTAAAATTTTGTCCTTTTCCGGATCAAATGCCATATTCTCCTCCATTTTCAGTTATAACAGCAATAGTCAGATTAATATTTCTAATTTAATGCAGCGCTAGTTTCGAATCCACAGTAAGAACAGATATTCACCATATATATGAGGGGTCGGAAATTCTACAACCCAATAAAAATATAGGATATTTTTTGAAGCTTTAACGCTTGCCTCGAATATGGAACAATGGAATACTGGAATACTGGAATACTGGAAGGTTGGTTTCTAAAAGGATATTATCCATTTTTAATTTTATCTTCAACACAAATTTTACCATTAACCCCAAATTGCATTATCCCAGAACCCATTATTCCATTATTCCATTATTCCAGCATTCCAATTGGGGCGAAGCCCCTAACTCGTGCATTCTTAAATATGATTCCATATTCTGTCAAATCCATTTTGAAAGTTACGCCAACGAACATGCAGTTTACACCATGACCCTTATTAAAAGCCATCTCAAAAATACATCTAACGTCCAATTACGGCGTTGCATCCCTCTTCAAAATACTCACATACTCACATGTATGCTCCGCTTTTTCATCGGCTTGCCGCCCCCGAATATCGGGATTTCGCAAAGCTCAACTTGTTATTGAACGTAATCTGCGTTTTTGAGATGGCTTGCAGTACTTATGACACAATCCGGATAAATTCAGCTTCCATCTCCGTCCGACAGACCTTGACAGCCTGAATCAACCGGCTGAACTTATCTTGAGTATGGCGGGCTTTTTGGCGTAAATTCGCCTGCTGGGTGGGGCACAGATACCAGGTGCAAACCCAGGGTCTGGTCATTCTCGGCAGCACACAACCTTTAAGGCTCCAGTAGCGACAAACCTTTTTCAAATTCGGCAAGAGCTGTGCGGGAGGAATTTGATGCCTACCGAGATGAAGAAACAAAAGATCCTTAAAATCGATCCAGACTTTGGCTGAAAGACAGCAGGGATCCGGACACCAGGGACACGTGGCCTTGCACAGATCATCCAAAATCAAAAATATTGATGCCAGACGAGTCTGAACCTTATGCGCCAACGCCATGGCCCGATCCATGTCGGTCAGGTTCCGTTGCATAAGAAAACTGAGGCTGCGGTTTGCCTCCTGCCATGTATCTATAGAATTCCACGGTGGTATATCCAGATCAAAATTGCTTTGCATAGGGTACCATAATTAAGATAATTAAAAATTACAACTCAAGTTTTGCACCCGAATATTTTACCTAAACTGAGCGTTTCAAATTTTTGAGACGGTTTATTTAACAATATTTTTAAGGTATTCTGACATTTTGAATTTCAACAATTTGAAACCTTACGGGATTTCCAATTTTTATCCGCCTCAGGAGGATCACCGCATCTACTGCGTCAGATGCCGTTTCGCATAGACTAACAGTGAAACGACATCTTCCCCCGCGGAACGGGATTTCGCTACGCTCAAGACTTGTCCAAGCGAAGCGTAGATCCCGCTCCGCGGGGCTCATTTGAGATAAACTTGAAAATCGTTCAACTTAGGTTCTAAAAAGCCCTTGTATACGATTTCACCTTAAAATTTTTCTCGACACACTACGCTTTTTTTGACGTTGCTTAAAACAAACAGTACGAAACTTGAACAACTCATTTGTATGTCGATCGGTATGCCTACTTTTTCCAATTTTATACAAAAAAGGACTTGAAAGCTTTTTAGCATTGTGTTAGGCGTTTCCTTTGGTTTTTTATGCCCACCATTTAAGACGTTGAAAGGATTGTGTTAAGATGACTCCAAAAAGAGAAATGCAGATTGCTTATATCCTTATTATTGTTTTGCTCTTTGTGGGTGTTATAAGCTATGCAGCCTTTCCTGCCAAAACACCGGATGAACCGATAAGGTTAATGTACAAAACGGTTGCGGGAAAAGTTTTATTCGACCACAAAACCCATTATACGGAATCAGGATATGCTCTCGCCTGTAATGAATGTCATCATCACCCGGAAGAACCCGAAGAAGGTCAAACAGCGAATATATCTTGCGGCATCTGTCATCAAACCCTGGAAAAAGATCAAACATACCCTGAATCCTGTCTTGATTGTCATGAAGCTGAAGATCTCGAAGAATCGGAAATGACCAAAAAATCTGATGCCTTCCATTCGCAATGTGAAAGCTGCCATCAGGAAGTTGAAGCCGGCCCGGAAGAAGAGAGGTGCAACTGGTGTCATGTTATGTAAACTCCGCCTTCTTTGCAGGTGAAGATTTTTTGGCGCCAATCATTTTAACGAAAAAAACAAAAAAGGTTAAACGATGATAAAAAGATCTTTTATCGGTTTGACAAAGCCACTGCTAAAATATGAAGCCCTGGATGTTAAAACGTCGGCGCCTTTAGTTATTCAACCCTCCAAAGAGGTGACGCTTCTTTTAGATAAAACTTTTGATTTTAAAGATACACTGTTGTTTAAAATCGGCGACACGGTCAAAACCGGCCAGAAGCTTTCTTACTCCGAAAACAGTGATGTCTATGTCATTTCTTCAGTTACAGGAACCATCTCATCCATCGCTCCATTGAACGCTGATTATGGCAAGTCTTATACGGCCATTACAATAGGTGTTTCTGAAACCGAAGAAGTTGACGAACAATTTTCAACACTCGCAAAGGAACCCACCATAGATACGCTTAAAGGCTGTCTGGCCTTTATTCCAGGAAATCTCCCCGCCGGTCTCTTTCCTTCCACCGACACATCACCACCCATTGAGACCATCGTTATTTCCGGCGTTGACCGCGACCTATTCATTACGACCAATCAAAACACGGTACGGGTTGACGGCAAAGCCATAAAACAGGGTGTCCAGATTTTAAAGCAAATCACCGGAATCGACAATATAATCCTCGTCTCCCCCGATTATCTCATGCAAGATGCCGGTATATGCGGCGCAGAAGTTAGGGTCGTTGATCCTGAATACCCCGCTTCACTTCCGCATTTGATTATGCGGGATGCCCTTGGTCAGGTGGTACCTGCCGGAAAAAATTGTGAGGATCTAGGGGTGTCTTTTATCAGCGCAGAAGCGGTTGCATCCATAGGAAAAGCATTTACCGATGGACAAATCCCGATTTATAAACGCTTTAATTTAATTAATAAAAATGGGAATTCCTCCCTCGTATCCGCCCGAATCGGAACACCAATCAGCGACATCTTAAACGCTTTTGATATTACGTTAAATGAAAAAGATCGTTTAATTATAGGTGGACCCATGACCGGTTCGGCGGTCTATTCTGAGGACTTTCCGGTACAACCGGATATGGATGCTATTATGGTTCAGGACAGAGGCGATATCCCTTTTGTTTCTGACTATCCCTGTATCAATTGCGGCGAATGTATCAGGATCTGTCCGGCCAACATTCCGATTAATCTACTTGTCCGATTTCTTGAGGCCGGACAATATGAGGAGGCCGCTGACCAGTATGACCTGTATTCTTGTATAGAGTGCGGTCTTTGCAGTTTTGTCTGTGTATCAAAAATGCCGGTTTTTCACTATATTAAGCTGGCGAAATATGAACTTGGCCGGATCACTACAGCGGAGGCAACGAATGCTTAATCACAAAAAACTCATCGTTTCACACGCGCCATTCTGGCACGATGGGAGCAGCATAACGGCTCGAAGTTATCATATAATGCTTGCGGCGATGCCGGCGGTCTTATTTGGTATATTTACCTATGGTATGCCGGCGCTAGGTGTTGTCTCGCTTTCCATTTCCTTCGCAATTATATGGGAATTTTTAATCAATAAAATTACCAAGCGAACCATCAGTATTGGAGATGGCAATGCAGCCCTTATCGGACTTTTATTTGCCATGCTTTTGCCGGCAACATCTCCGTGGTGGATGGTCATCACCGGCACTTTAGTTGCGGTGGTTATCGGAAAGCATATTTATGGCGGTATCGGTGGTAATCCTTTCAATCCTGTTCTTATTGGATTCGCTATCCTTATGGTGGCCTGGAAAGATTATTTTGATTTTAATGAAGCTTTGGTAAACTACGATCTCGGCTTTGCCATGGTCTATCCCCTGGCCGCCGCCAAACATCTGGGAACGTCGGGTATCGAGGCCTTCAGCACCACAGATCTTCTTTTAGGACAGCATTCGGGCGGCATTGGTGCAACTTTCGGACTCGGCCTCATTATTGGCGGAATTTATCTGATTATCAGGGGATTTATCCGCTGGGAAATTACAGTTTCTTTTTTGGTTGGTGTAGGTGTCACTGCTCTGTTGTTTAACATGTCCGATCCTTCCCATTACGCAAGCCCTGTTTTCCATCTTTTAACAGGATATACAATTATCGGCGCCTTTTTTCTGGCTACCGAAGATTCTTCTTCTCCGGTCAACTTTATCCCCATGCTCATTTACGGCGCCGGAGCAGGCATAATGACCGTATTGATTAGAAATATCGGTTCCTATGTTGACGGTGTGGTTTTCGCGATCCTGCTTATGAACCTTATCAACCCAATTTGTGACAAAATCAGACCAAAAGCTCTGGGAAAGGTTGTTTAACATGCGAGAAATGGTAACCATGGTCGTTGTTCTGACGGTATTAAGCGCCCTTTCGGGTGGATTGCTTTCCGGCCTAAGAAATGCAACCGCATCCAAGATCGAAGTGCAGCAGCTAAAATTTGTAAAAGGGCCTGCCATTAAATCGATCCTCAAAGGCGCATCGAATGATCCCATTGCCGACCGGTTTGCCCTCAAAGACGGTGAAGTGGAACGTAAATTTTTTGTCGGAAAATTTGACGGCAAAACCAACACGGTGGTTCTTGAAAGTTCCGGTAAAGGCTATGGCGGCGATGTCGGCCTAATGGTCGCCGTCAATGTGGAAAACGACCAGATTGTCGGGGTCGGGGTAACCACCCACAGTGAAACTCCGGGTCTGGGTGCCACGGCAAAGGATGATCCCGGTTTTGCGTCCCAATTTAAAGGCATGTCCATCAAAGATGCTTATAAAGTCACCAACGACGGGGGCAAAATAAACGCCATAAGTGGTGCGACCATTACCTCTAGAGCTGTCTGTTCGGCCGCATCTGACGCGGGTATGATTTATAAAAAATTAAAGCCTCAGCTCGAAGAAAAGTTAAAGGAATTTAAGTAAATAGGGAGATCATAATGGCGAAAACACTCACACAAGAATTTACCAAAGGTCTGTGGGAAGAAATTGCGCCGTTTCGGCTGGTGCTAGGCTTATGCCCGGTACTGGGTGTCACCACGACCATGGAAAACGGCATCGGAATGGGCCTTGCCACGACATTCGTTCTGGTATTTTCGAACATACTGGTTGCGTCACTGCGAAATGTCATTCCGGCCAAAGTTCGAATCGCCTGTTTCATTATTATCATTGCGACCTTTGTTGTCGTCACCGAACTGTTAATGCAGGCCTTTGCCTATCCCTTATTTCTCAAACTGGGCGTGTTCATCCCTTTGATTGTGGTAAACTGTATTGTGCTGGGCCGAGCAGAGGCATTCGCTTCCAAGAACGATATTGCGCTTTCAATTGCCGACGGTCTGGGTATTGGTATCGGTTTTACCCTTTCTTTAGCGGCTCTAGGCGCTTTACGCGAGTTGTTTGGTGCCAACAATTTAACCGTTTGGACCACACCCACTTCCGTTATCGGCGTCCAAGAAGTATTTGGTACGAGTTTTGAACCGTTCTCTTTCATGGTTCAAGCACCCGGAGCCTTTGTCTGCCTCGGGTTGATGCTCTGTGTTATGAATCTCATGGGAAGTAAATAGGAGTTAATCAATGGGCTACATGGAAATCATTATCGGTGGTATTTTTGTAAACAACATTCTACTGGCCCAGTTTTTGGGTAACTGCCCGTTTCTCGGCACATCCAAAAAAATGGAAACAGCGGTCGGCATGGCCATGGCGGTTGTCTTTGTTCTGGTATTGGCCGGGGTGATCACCTGGCTTATTTACGCGTTCTTTCTGGAACCCTATAAACTGGTTTATATGAGGACCATCGCGTTTATCCTGGTGATTGCATCTTTGGTCCAGTTTGTCGAAATGTTTCTAAAAAAGAGCATCCCCGCGCTGTATGCGGGACTGGGCATCTTTTTGCCGTTGATTACCACCAACTGTGCAGTATTCGGTGCTTGTATTTTAAATGTCGATAAAGAACTGAACTTTATGAAAACCCTGGTGCAGTCAATGGCCTATGCCGTTGGATTTGGGCTGGCCCTGATTCTCTTTGCAGGTGTCCGGGAACGTATCATTCTGGCCAGGGTTCCGAAACCGCTTCAGGACACGTCCATCGGTTTGGTAACCGCGGGCATCCTGTCCCTTACGTTCTATGCTTTCAAAGGGATGATATAGGATCGACAAATATAGAAGTTAACTTAGGAGGATATGGTGTTATCATTATCAGCAATCCTATTTATGTTGGGTTTAGGGGCTTTGTGCGGAGGTGCACTCAGTGCAGCGTCCAAAATATTTTATGTTTATGAGGATCCTCGAATCGCAATCGTGGAAGGATTTACCGCCAGTGCAAACTGCGGAGGCTGTGGATATGCCGGATGTTCGGCCGCAGCGGTGGCCGTGGTTGCCGGAGAAGCACCTCCCAGTGTTTGCATTGTAGCCGGAGCTGAAGCCACTGCAAATATCGCCAGCGTTATGGGTCTCGACCCAGGCACCGCCGAGAGTCTGATTTCTTATAACACCTGTACAGGCGGTGATCGCGCCGAAGAAAAGTTTCATTATATGGGGATTAATAGTTGTCAGGCGCTTACCTCCCTTTCCGGCGGTCAGCGGGTCTGTCCTGTCGGATGCCTCGGTCTGGGTGATTGTGTCAGGGCCTGTGTTTTTGATGCCCTTAAAATCGGTCCTCATGGCTACCCTGTTGTCGATGAAATAAAATGTGTGGGATGTGGCGCCTGTGAAAAAGTCTGCCCCAAAGACATCATGGAAATTAAAACCATGTCTCAAAAACTGCTGCATCTCAACCAGTATGATGACCGCATTGCACCCTGCCAGCAGACCTGTCCGGCAGAAATTGATATCCCAAAATATATTTATCAAATCAAGACCGGAGATTATGAAGGCGCGGTGAGTACCATCAGAGAACGCAATCCGTTGCTGTTGGCATGTGGGCGGGTTTGTCCGCATCCGTGTGAAAGTTATTGCCGTCGAGGGTTGGAAGATGAACCGGTCTCCATTAACCAGTTGAAACGGTTTGCCGCAGATTATGAAATGGATTCAGGCAAAAGACTGCCCATCTCATGCGCGCCGGATACCGGTAAAAAGGTTGCCGTCATCGGTGGCGGCCCGGCTGGTTTGAGCAATGCTTTTTTTCTGCGCCGTTTAGGCCATGAGGTTACCATTTTTGACGCCATGCCGAAACTCGGTGGAATGATCCGTTATGGAATCCCTGAATACCGTCTCCCTAAAGAAGTTCTTGCATGGGAAATCCAGGGAATTCTCGATCTGGGCGTCGAACACAAACCCAACATTAAGCTTGGCAGAGACTTTGATATCGGATCGCTAATGGCCGCCGGCTTTGATGCTGTTTTCTTAGGAATCGGTGCCTGGAAAGATTACACCCTGCGTGCTGAAGGTGAGGATTTGGAAGGCTGCTACACTGGAATCAATTTTCTTACCAATTTCGCGTTATGGCAGCAGGAAAGGCCCCATGAAGAACGGCCGTTTGTGGGTAAAAAGTGTGTGGTGATCGGCGGCGGAAATACCGCGATCGACTGCGTACGAACCTTGGTTCGTTTAGGTGCTGATGAAGTATCCATCGTCTATCGCCGAACCCGAAAAGAAATGCCGGCCAACATGGTTGAAATTGAAGCTGCCGAACATGAAGGTATACAATTCACATTTCTCGCGGCACCCACCCGTGCTCTCGGAGATGAGGAAGGTAAGGTCATCGGACTGGAATATTTGAAGATGGAGCTTGGCGAACCGGACGCCAGCGGCAGACGCAGCCCGGTGCCCATTGAAGGTTCTGAAACTGTCATGGATATTGACATGCTTATTACCGCCATTGGTCAGGGCCCGGATATCTTCTTTAAAGATGAAAGTAAACGGCTCGACGAGGATCTGCAAGTTACCCGCTGGAATACCATTGACTCTGCTGATCCCATCGCCCTTCAGTCGAGCATACCCTATATTTTCACCGGCGGAGATGCCGCCACCGGAGCTGATCTCGTTGTTTCCGCCATCGGCGCCGGACGTAGAGCAGCCCGATCCATTCACATGTATTTGACCGGTCAGGATGTCACACCTCCGGACAAGACTTTGTTTACGAATCACATCCCTGTCTCCATTTTTGAATCGGTTCCCGGATTATCGAAACTGGCCAGAACAAAAATGCCTGAATTGCCGGTAGACGAGCGTATCAAGTCCTTTGTCGAGGCAGACCTCGTCATCAGTGAAGAGGAAGCTTTGTTCGAATCGAACCGATGCCTGCAGTGCTGTCTGATCTGCTATAACAAGGATGTGGCTTAAACCTAAGTTGAGCGTTTCAAATTTTAAAAGGGAACAAAATATCTTTTATTTTAGTAAATTATCTTCATTTATATTTTTAAAATTTGAAACCCTTTGGGATTGCCGATCTTACCGCATCTACTGTGTCAGATGCCGTCCAGCATAGTTGAATATAGCGGAACGACATCTTCCTTGTATCTGCGGCAACACCGCCAAAGGCGGGCAAGCCTCAACAATCGCACAACTTAGGTTATATTAAAACGATCACAAACAAATTTAGCTCCTTTGGGGTTAGATGCCTCTACTTGAGTTAGGTAATACTTAACTGCCTGCCAATATCTCAGCATGCCATGACAAAAGTCGTTAACATTCAAGCCTATCGAGCCAAAGTATTACAACAGCGGGCATTTGGACATTGGGAAAAACGCTTCGAAGAATCATATCACCTCAAAACCCGTTTGTCAGATCTTTCAGACAAAACGCTTTATTTCCTTGCCCAGCCCGGAGAAAACAGCTCCATAGCCTATTATGAACTCATCATGGGAATCCTCGATTTCGGACCGGCTACAAAGTTCAACTACCTTCCTAACAGAGAGCAAATGCAAGTTGTTGACATTCATCTCTTTTTAGCCGATCAGGTGCGGTTTGAAGTCATGCGCCGATTGAAATGGCTCGTTCAACTCCCTTGTGAAAAATACAATCTTGTAGAAATGGTTCAGGACTTTCAAAAAATCAAGCCCGCATGCAAAGCAAGACCCCCCGAATTGTCTGCATCTCATCCCGACAACATCTCCTACCAGCAACTTACCAACGGCGACAAGGAGGTGTTTATTCGTCGTATGCTGCGAGATGCCATCGAAGCGTTTAAAGACCGCTTATAGCAGTTCCTCAAAAAAGAGCCCGAACTTGAACACTACAAGCTATCTCAAAAATGCAGATTACGTTCAAGGACAAGGCGCGAGTCGATGAAAAAGCGGAGCATACATGTGAGTATGTGAGCATTTTGAAGAGGCTCGCGACCCACCTTTATGAATACCATTCAACGGGGAGTCCCGCAGTGCGGGGCAACACCGTAATTGGGCGTTAGGTGTATTCTTGAGATGGCTTGTAATTTTTTCCAAAGGCTTTCAGTGCGGGTTTGGCAATACGTGGATCATCGTAATCGAAAAATTGACCGCTGAATTCTGCGGGTGCATGAAGTGCCAACCAGGCAATGGAACGGCCGGGAATCTCGGGAGGTTCGAGTTTTCCGTTTGCCTTAAGTTGACGATAATACGCCAGTTGTTCATCCGGCATGGCATTCAAGCCCTCATTCCGAATGGTTGTCTGCATGTCGGTATCGACAACGCCCGGCCGAATCGTCACAGCCGTCAATCCAGGTTCCTCTTCAGCCAGCACCCGTGTAAAATGATTCAAGGCGGCTTTGGCGGCGCAATACGCGCTGACATTTTCCAGAACTCGATTCGCTGCGCCGCTGCTCACATTTACAATCCGTCCGTTCTGACTTCGCAAAGAAGATATCGCGGCCTGTATCATATAAAATGGTCCCATAAGATTCACTTCAATATTATACCGCCAGTTGTCCGGTTCTGTATGAGCAATGGATGAGATAGGCTGGATAATGCCGGCATTGTTCACCAAAGCATCAATCCGACCAAATCTGTCCAGTGTCAGCTCAACGGCGCTGCGGCAGTCATCTGAACTGGAAACATCTGCCGTGAATACCAGGGGCTTTCCCCCCAATGAACGAATCTCTCCTGCAACATCGTTGAGTCTGTCTTCGGATCTGGAAATGAGAGTAACCGCCGCTCGAACTTTTGCCAACCAGCGCGCTACAGCCGCGCCTAATCCTCTTGAAGCACCGGTAACAATCACCACAGGCTTATTAGTGTGTGTCATTTTTTCATCTCTTAAGTAGATGTATTCGTAAATACGATCACGTATTTCTAACTCTCTTTATTCATTCTATCTATACAAAAGTTTGGAATACCTATTTATCCCGTAAACTCGCCCAATACATGTACATCCGTCTCCGACTTGAGAGCGGAATGGATGATCTTTTTTTAAAGCGGGTGCTGTTTGAGTGGCTTAGGGATCGTTATAAAGAACAGGCGCATGCCGAAACCCCATCTTTAAAAGAAATCGCAGATCGTGTGGCAAACCCATTGATTTTTCAAAGATGGGTTCCTGTTCTTTCTTTACGAGCCCTTGCCACGAGTTCACGCGGTTTAAAAAAAGATTATCCATGGAGCGACGATTTTGAAAAATTCCCCGTCCCCTCATTTATTTATAATTATTACTTTTTTATAGCCCTGTCATTATTTGAAACGCTCAGTTTAGGTTGACATAAAGCGGTTATCACAGCCTGCATATCAGACGGTATGGGTGCTTCAAAAGAAACCATCGCTTCTGTCACCGGGTGAGTCAGCGCAATACGCCACGCATGGAGCATTTGTCTTGGAACCGATCTGAATAGATTTTTACCGTCAGTAACATTTTTCCCTGCCTTACGAGGGCCATACACATTATCGCCCATAACCGGATGCTTGATGGCAGCACAGTGAACCCGAATTTGATGCGTCCGGCCGGTTTTTAGATTAACCTCGATAAGGCTTGCCAATTCAAAACGCTCTCTGATTCGCCACGTTGTCTCGGCAGTGCGACTTTTTCTGCTATTTGTAGACATTTTTTTCCGGTCTACGGGATGCCGACCGATGGGAAGTGAAACCGATCCTGAGTCCGATTCCATTTTACCGTAAACAAGGGCCAGGTACTCCTTTTTGACCCGTCTTGATTTAAACTGTCTTGACAGGTGATGGTGTGCCCTATCATTTTTAGCCACCACCAGCACACCGGATGTATCCTTGTCGAGTCTGTGCACAATCCCCGGCCGCAACGCACCTCCGATACCTTCGAGCTTCGGACAGTGATAAAGAAGAGCATTCACCAATGTGCCGCTGTGATGCCCCGGCGCAGGGTGGACCACCAACCCGGGTTGTTTATTAACAACGATAATATCATCGTCTTCATGCAGGATCTCGATGGGAATTGGCTCTGGTTTGAATGGGACAGGCGTTGGGGGTGGTATACAGCCACAGATCTCATCCCCGGCCTTTATTCGATACCCCGGCTTTTTGACCATACCCTGAACCCGAATTGTCCCATTTCGGATCAGGTGGGTCGCAACAGAACGGGAACAATCAGAAATGCAAGCGGCGATGTATAGATCAAGACGCTTGCCGGAATCGGGTGGTTCAACAAGAATTGTAAAAGCACTCTGGTCGTGCATGTTCTAAAAAGGCGGGTTATTCGTCGGAAGTATCGGCATTGTCCGTGCCCTCGGGAATTTTAGGAGGAAAAAGCATTTCCATTTCAGAGATAATCGTCTTTTCATCCGTCTTACTGGCAGTGGAAAGTTCCATCACAAGCAAGGTTTGGGCGGTATCATAAAGTTTGCGTTCACCAAAGGATAGATCTTTTGTCAATTTCAGCAGGGAAAGATCCCTGTAAACCTCAGCCACATCATAAAGGGAACCGGTTTTAAGCTTATCCATGTATTCTCTGTATCGGCGATTCCAAGTCTGGGTTTCAGAAGCTGAACGCTCCCTTTTTTTCATGACCTCGTAAATTTTAGGTATCTCTTTTTCATCAATGACGTCCCTTAGCCCGACTTGTTCAACATTCCAGGTCGGAATCATGATCGTCATTTCATTTTCGATGATTCTCATCATATAAAAATCATGTTCTTCGCCGTTGACGACTCTGGTTTCAATGGAATTAATTCGTCCAACACCATGGGCAGGATAAACCGCAAGGTCTCCCACTCTGAATTCCCGTATCTCTTGTTTGGGTGTTTCTGTCTCTTCTTTATCTGTTTTCTTCGTCATTATTAACACCGGTTTATTTTATTAAACACCTGAAAATAATCTTCTCCGACAAGTCGGAATTAACGCTATACGCTTTAACAATCTTTTAAAATGTATACCATACAATCAATAAACAATCAACCAGCTAATACAATAAAAAAGGATCGGCGATTTATTTCGCCGATCCTTTTAAAATTGTATCTGTTTTTATGAACGTTGCATTACAACAAGAAAGGTACCATCAACAGTGCCACAACATTCAAGATCTTGATCATCGGGTTGATGGCCGGACCTGCGGTATCCTTGTAAGGATCGCCAACCGTATCACCGGTAACCGCCGCATGATGAGCATCGCTTCCTTTTCCGCCCAAGTGGCCGTCTTCAATGTATTTTTTGGCATTGTCCCAGGCAGCCCCACCGGTGGTCATGGAAATGGCAAGAAAAACACCGGTAACGATACTACCGATGAGAAGTCCGCCAAGAGCCACCTTGCCCAGCAAAAGTCCGACGACAAGGGGCGCCACAACCGGCAGAAGTGCGGGAACGATCATTTCTTTCAAAGCAAACTTGGTGACAATATCCACACATGCACCGTAATCCGGTTTTGCGGTTCCTTCCATAATGCCCGGAATTTCGCGGAATTGGCGACGCACCTCTTCAACCACTGCCCCACCGGCATTGCCCACCGCTTTCATGGCGATAGAAGCAAACAGGTACGGCAAAAGCCCGCCGATAAACAGACCGATGATAACGTTGACATCGGACAGGTCGAATCTCAAGGCAACAGCACCCTCTTTGGCGTGCAGGGAAAATTCCTGTACATAGCATGCAAACAGAACCAGAGCCGCCAGACCGGCAGAACCGATGGCATACCCTTTGGTCACTGCCTTGGTGGTATTTCCCACGGCATCCAGCGGATCGGTCACGGCCCGAACGCTCTCATCCATTTCCGCCATCTCGGCAATTCCACCGGCATTGTCGGTAATCGGCCCGTAAGCATCAATGGCAATCACCATTCCGGTCATGGAAAGCATGGACATGGCAGCCATGGCAATTCCGTATAGGCCGGCAAATTGAAACGACAGATAAATCGCCAGGCAGATGGCAAGAACCGGAGCAGCCGTGGCCTGCATGCTCACCCCAAGACCGGCAATGATATTTGTGCCGTGGCCGGTGGTAGACGCCTCTGCAATCTGTTTAACCGGAGAATAAATACCTGTATAGTATTCGGTTATGATAACAATGACAACGGTAAGAATAAGCCCGATAAGTGTGCAATAGTAAATATTCATGGCGGAAATATCGCCCAAGCCGCCCATGAATTTTTTGGAGGCATAAAAGAACGCGACAGCCGCTATGATGGCAGCGCCGAACATCCCCTTGTACAATGCACCCATGATATATCCGCCTTTTCCGAGTCTCACGAAGAAAACAGCGATCATGGAAGCGACGATTGAGATAGCACCGAGCACCAGCGGGAATTCTACGGCCATGGGGTTTTTCGGAAAAAGAAGATGACCGATCAGCATGGCGGCAACCGCCGTAACTGCATAGGTCTCAAAAAGGTCTGCGGCCATACCGGCGCAGTCACCCACATTGTCTCCCACATTATCGGCAATCGTTGCCGGGTTTCTGGGGTCGTCTTCAGGGATACCGGCCTCAACCTTTCCGACCAGGTCTGCGCCGACATCGGCGCCCTTTGTGAAGATGCCGCCGCCCAGCCGTGCAAAAATCGAAATCAGGCTGCCGCCAAAACCAAGGGCGACCAGGGCAATAATGTCATGGGTTGCGGTATAGTATCCGGCTACGGCTGTCAGTGCCAGGCCGGCCACTATCATACCGGTAACAGCACCGCCTTTAAAGGCCATAGAAAGTCCGGCCCCAAGCCCTTTTCTTGCAGCCTCTGCTGTTCTGACATTGGCGATTACCGACACCCGCATACCGATATACCCTGCGATAAATGATGCCGTTGCGCCGATCAGAAATCCAATGGCGGTTTTTGCCCCTAGAGTGATAAAGATAATAATAAAAATAATGACGCCGGCAATACCCATACTTTTGAGCTGGCGGTTCAGATATGCAATTGCGCCTTCTTTGATTGCACCGGCAATTTCCTGCATCCTTTCATTTCCGGCAGGCGCTTTTTTGACAACTCCGGCCAGCATAATCGCAAAAAGCACTCCCACAACGCCGACCAGCGTGCAAAACAACGGTAAATTGTTTAATACAGATTCCATTTTCCCTCCATCTGAAATATTTAGCTTAAATTTACAATTCGTCTATTATTGAATCTGTTCATCCCTTCCTTTGTACCTTTACAAAGGATAGTAACAACAGCATCCCGGGCCGCGGTAATGATCTGGCTTAAAACCTTTTTTTCTTCTGAAGCAAATTTGCCCAAAACATAATCAGCAGCATTTCCACCGGCCTCAGGTCGCCCGACGCCAATACGAAGACGAACAAAATCACCTCCGCCAAAGGCATCTATAATTGATCTTACACCTTTGTGTCCCCCATCCCCTCCTTTCTCTTTTATTTTCAATCTTCCAAACGCAAGATCTATGTCGTCATGAACAACCAGCATATCCTTGCATAATATCCTAAAATATCTTACAATGTCCTGAACCTGTGGCCCGCTTCTGTTCATATAGGCCATGGGTTTTGTAAGTATAACTTTAACATCATTTACCGATCCGATGCCGAATCGGGTGTCAAACTTTTGTTTTTCAAGGGCAATAGAAAAAGCATCCGAAACTTTATCCACAACCATAAAGCCGACATTGTGACGTGTTTTGGAATAGGTCTCGCCTGGATTCCCCAGTCCAACCACCAAGCGTAATCGTCTTTGCGGCATAAATAATACCTGTAAAAACTATTCTTCGTCACCAGCTTCAGGTGTTTCTCCATCTTCTTTTTCAGCTTCTTCCCCTTCGACCTCCTCTTCCTCTTCCGGTTCTTCTTCTTCAAGCTTCGGAGTGAGTACGGTTACCACCGTATAATTATCATCTTCTAGAAACTCAAGTTCACTTTCAAGGCGGATTTTCCCCACATGGATGGAATCTCCGACATCAAGATCGCTAATATCAATCTCTATGGACTCCGGCACTTCTAAGGGTAGACATTCCACTTCGAGTTCACGCCTTATGATCTGAAGGACACCGCCAAGCTCTATACCTTTTGCAATTCCTGTTGTTACAACAGGAATTTTAGCTGTGATCTTTTGATCCATTTTGATTTCATAGAAGTCGATATGTATGAAATTTCGGGAAACCGGGTGGGTCTGAAGCTCCTTTATCATTGCAGGTCTGGTCGTTGTTTCGCCGTTCTTTTGAATGACAAGGTTCAAAACAACCTGGCCTATTCCGCCTTTCTTAAAAAGCAGTTCGAGATCGCTTTTGTTCACAGAAAGCAGAACAGTTTCTGTTTTCGGGCCGTAAAGCACGGCAGGAATCTGTCCTGACATTCTTAGCCTTCGAGCAGGACCATTGCCGGTTTTGGTTCTTATTTTTGTTTTAATCTCTATTAAATTCAAAATATATCATCCTCCTTAAAAAAACTTTATACAAAGAGAGACGTCACCGAATCACCTCTAAAACTGCGGATAATCGCTTCGCCAATCAGCTCGGAAATGGTAAGCACCTTTATTTTATTACAGGTTTTGGCATTTTGTCTCAACGGAATAGTGTCTGTAACAACCAACGTTTTTAGCGGTGAAGCCTCAATCCTTTGAATGGACGGACCTGACAAAACCGGATGTGCACAAGAGGCATGGACCTCCTTGGCACCATTTCTTAAAATCGCTTCTGCGGCTTCAATCAACGTACCGGCGGTATCGACCATATCGTCAAGAATAACCACAGTCTTTCCGGTAACATCGCCGATAACGGCCATTGCCTTGGCCTTATTGGGCGCTTCCCGACGTTTATCAATGATGGCAAGACCGGCGTTAAGGCGTTTTGCAAAGGCTCTGGCCCTTTCAACACCCCCTGCATCCGGAGAAACGATGACAAGATCTTTATTAAATTTTCCCCTGATATAATCGACAAGAATTGCGGCGGCAAAGAGATTGTCCACCGGGATGTCAAAAAAGCCCTGAATTTGCCCGGCATGAAGATCCATTGTAATTATCCGGGTAGCACCGGCGACCGTCAGCATATCCGCCACCAGTTTTGCGCTGATGGGAACACGCGGGGCGACCTTCTTGTCCTGGCGGGCATAGCCGTAATAAGGAATAACCGCTGTGATGCTGGCCGCCGAAGCCCGTTTAAGCGCATCGATCATCAGCAGCAACTCAACCAGGTTTTCGTTCACGGGACAACAGGTAGACTGGATGACAAAAACATCCCTAGACCTCACATTTTCATCGATTTCGATCTGAATCTCTCCGTCACTGAACCTTTTAACCTTCTCTCCGCCAAGAGGAACATCGAGATAATCACATATTTTTTGGGCGAGTTCCGGATTTGAATTTCCAGAAAATATTACAAAATCATCCATTAAGTTGCCTTTCAGTATTCCTGACGCGCTACATGTTCCGTAAAACGAAACCTATTATTAAAATGTGGACAATTTTCAAACGAACAAAATGTGGCTGGGGCGGGAGGATTCGAACCTCCGAATGCAGGAACCAAAGTCCTGTGTCTTACCGCTTGACGACGCCCCAGAAAGAAAGATGCAGGACACATAATGATGCATAATACCTGCATCCAGTATCTTAACTCCCTGACCCTTAAAGCCTGAATACTAAATATAGTATCCTGTACCCTGTGTTATCATATCCGCAAGATGCATTTTCCATTTATAGGTACGAAAAAGCGCATGACTCGCTTCTGAGGCTGCATTTGAATCAGAAAAAAGGCCGAATATGGTCGGTCCGCTTCCTGTCATTAAAGCTCCCAGTGCTCCGTGGCTTAAAAGCGCTTCTTTAATAGTTTTTATAACAGGATACTCTGATGCTGTAACAGCTTCAAGATCATTGCATAAATGGCATCTTGGATCGAAACGTTGCTTATTTAAAAGGAAACTTTTAAGTTTTTTTTCACACTTTGTCAATCCCAAATTCAGTTTTTTATAAACATCGGCTGTTGAAACACTGAATCCAGGGAAAACCAATAATATCTTGAGGTTTTTAAGATTTTGGTAGGCCTCCAGTTTCTCACCGATACCTGAAGCGATTGCCGGTCTTTGGAAAATAAAAAAGGGGACATCGGCGCCTATGGAAAGCCCCATGGACATGAGCTCTTCTGTGGAAAACGGATAACCGTAATAGCGGTTTAACCCTAATAAAACAGCGGCGGCATTACTGCTTCCTCCGCCAAGGCCTGCGGCAACCGGTATCTGTTTCTGAATGAAAATTTTTACGCCTTCATTTTTGTTGAGTGTTTTTAAAAATTGATGTGCTGCAACAAAGGCAAGGTTTGTGTCATCTTCCGGAACAACAGGATGATGACATGAGACAGCGATATCCTTAACACCGAAGGTTAGTGAAACCGTATCGTAAAGTCCGATACAGCACATCAGGGTAATCAGATCATGATAGCCGTCTGACCTTTTTCCTAAAATTTGCAAAAAAAGGTTTATTTTGGCGGGAGAAAATATTTTCATACGCTATGGGTGTTAACCCGGATATTACACGTGTGCGAGGCGTTCATTTGCAAAGCATTCAAGGGCGCAACCGCAGTTGGCTACTGCAAGCCCTTGATAACAACGCGGCTCGCAGATCCCGCAAATAGCGGGGAAATGGGCGTCTCGGACACGCCCGTAGGGTAAAAATTTTCATGAAATATCGGGTTAACCCTTTTCTTTAATATAAATCATCCGCAGATCATAGAGAATGCTTTTAAGCATTTTCGCTTCATCTTCTGTTAAATTTCCTTGAGTTTTTTCTTCAAGCATGCCCAGAATATCTATGGTCTGTTTGGCAATTGGTAGGTTTCTTGCCTTTTTCCCGGTGGACGGGTCATCCATGACGCCCAGGTGCACCAGCACGGAATGATTTAAAGAAAAAATAAAGGTCGCAAAGTTTATTTCAGGAAGTTGATAGTCTGTTTCTTCTTGATCTTGAGCCGCCTCACTTTCAGATTCTTCAGCTGTTGCTTCATCCAAGGGCTTTTCCTTGTCTTCTTTGATCGGTTTTTCCTCATCCCCTTCTGCAAATATCCTCTTGTCTTTGATAACAAAATCTTTTTTATCCGGCATTTCCCCTCTCCTGTATATTTATGATTGTTAAGTTAACGGTAATATTTTATAAAAGCTAACGTTTTGCAACTTTAATAAGAAATTACTAAAACAAGCAATTTAACAGAGAACAAAGATCTTTTCAACAATATTTATAACGATTTGAGACACATTTTTAACAACATCCACTTATACGCTTGAACAATGCAATAGGGTATGTTTAACCTAAATTGGACACACCCCATGAAAACGGAAATTTGGGCGATTATTTTTTCAATATTCACCGATCTGTAGCGATAAATAATAACAGGTGGTCTTCCATGAATAAAAATAAAAGTTCAACATCATCAAGAGATTTGGCCTGGCCAGAACTTATACCGGGAACCCTTGTTAAACGATACAAGCGCTTCATGGCAGACGTAAAATTAGCAGATGGTGAAGTGGTCACCGCCCACTGCCCCAATTCGGGCAGCATGCGGGAATGTTGTGAGCCCGGCCGGCCGGTTCATCTGTCGTTTCATGATAATCCCAAACGAAAACTAAAATACACATGGGAACTCATTGAAATGCCCACGTCGATCGTCGGTATCAACACGTTGATCCCTAACCGGCTGGTCGCAGAATCCATTAAGGCTGGTTTGGTATCAGATCTTAACGGATACGACAACATTGCACGAGAGGTTAAAACCTCCGATAATACCCGGCTCGATATTCTTTTAAGCAGTGAAGATGGAAAACGATGCTATGTAGAAATTAAAAACTGTACTCTGGTAAAAGGAGGGGTTGCATGTTTTCCCGACGCGGTAACATCAAGAGGGCTCAAGCACCTGTTGGAACTTTCCGCCCTTGTTTCCAAAGGGTTTCGCTGTGTGATATTTTATGTCATACAACGAATGGACGCAAAAGTTTTTCAACCCGCCGATCATATCGATCCTGCTTACGGAAGGGAACTGAGACAGGTTTTAAAACAGGGTGTCGAAATTCTGGTCTATGATACGCGGATCGACCTGAAAACCATCAGATTAAACCGGAAAATACCCTGCAAACTATGAAATACAAGATACGATAAAATCACCAACTTTTTCTGCTGATATCCCAAAAAGTGCCTTCATCTCAACAAGTTCAAGATGCTGATCATCCCACTTCACACTGCTTTCCTGGACAATATTTTTAATCCGTTCATATTTCCCGCCAAGAGCCTTTATTTTAACGGCAAGCGGCACATTTTCTTTGAACGATATATTCAATAGCAAAATATTTTCGATGATATTCGGCATATCAGGAGATGTAGATATAATCGGGATAACGATAATGCTACGGTCATCTTTTCGGCCGATACCGATATAGACATTCCCTTCCCGAACAATAATTCTCTTGGTCCCTTTGAGCAAATTGTCAGTTTCGACTCGGGACGGAATCGGTTTTAACACACCCTCTTTTCTAATGATTTCAATGGTTGTCTCTTCTGCCGGTTCACCGAGAACATTCAAACCGACGATTCTATACAGGATAGCCCCTTGAATATCGGCAACGATTTCCTGTAAATTTTTAAGTACAATAATATTCCTGTTAATAAGCTGGGGAGTGCTAATGTTGTATTCAACCAATGTATCGAACAGTATACCTTCCAGCTTTGCGCTGATACGGCTTGTCCCCACAGTGACCGTCTTGGCCTGGTGTCGGATGGCATCCACAGGACGAGACATACAGTTAATCGATTCTCCCAGACATTCAAACAGTTTGTTCAACATGTTCAAAGCCGTACCCTTTTTCCCGAAATCGATTTCAAAATCAGATATCGGTAGCCGGCCCGACAAATATTTAAGCAAAAGCGTTAGATCTGCCGCCATCTCAAGTCCCATGGCCGTAGGAAAACCGTTGGCAGCTTTTCTTTTTCTGAATTCTTTATAAAATAGAGCGATTTTTTCCCGAAAAGGTTTTCCCAAAACAAGTTCATAAACGTCCATATTTTTTCTTGAATAATCATCCACTATGTCCCGAACATCTTTATTGAAGGCGTAAAGGAACCGTGAAGCCTCATCAATGGCCACGGCTGCATAGTATCCCCAGATATGGCCCACCAGCGTATTTAAAATGGGTGAAAAATGTTCGCTGATCAATGGAACATAAAAGACATCCGCCGCATAAGGTTCAAACCTGTTTTCACCCTCATCGGCGATGACTACCGGCACTGCCTTATGGGCTTGAAATATTGCGGTATCCTTTATGATATCGCCAATAACGGTTCCCCTTGTGCCTGCGGCACAAACAATAATCAGGGGTTCTGAAGAAAGATCGATATGCTTTTTATCTTCAATATAATCAGAGGAAATCGTTTTATAGCACAGTTCGCTCAGTTTGATCCGGATTTCATCCGCCGCCGCCTTGTTGGGTCCGCTGCCCACTGCAGCCCAATATGTCTTGGTTGTGGCAAGCCTTTTGGCAGAGTTTCCGATCTGGTTTCGCATGGATAGAATCGTTCTCATGTGATCCGGCAGCTTGAGAAGCTGTTTTATTTCCGTTGAAATAAAGTCATTCTGTCTTCGCTTCTTAAGCCCGGCAATTTTAAGCCCCAAGATCGCTCCGGCAACAACTTGTGAATAGAATGCCTTTGTGGAAGCCACCGACATCTCGATATCGCGACCGCTGCTGGTGTAGATAACGCCGTCAACCTTGAAGGTGATATCGGAATCCCTCCGGTTAACGATGGCCAGGGTATAGGCGCCCCGTTCTTTTACCATTTCAACGGCGCGATTGGTATCTGTTGTTGTTCCGGACTGGCTTATGGCAATGACAAGGGCGTCTGCCATCGTATTTGTTTTCTCTTTCTCACTCAGTTTAAATCCGCTGAGCTCCGATGCTTTCAGTGCACTGATATAAAAGGATGAATCATCCATATAGTAATCCAGAATGTCTGCACATGCCAGTGCAGCCACACCGGCAGTTCCCTGGCCGACAAAAAAGATGCGTCGTATCTTTTTATCAAGAAGCGCCTGTTGCAGTGCTTCCGGAAACATGGTTTCATCCAGGGTTATCGTATATCGATTCATATCATCATGTATGATTTTCCAGCGGTTCTGAAGGGTTTTTTCCACTGAAATCGGCGCTTCTGAAATCTCCTTTAAAAAATAATGGGGAAAATCCTGGCGGTCGATGTCTCTGGACGTAATTTCGGTATGCTTTATGTCCTTTTCATTGAGGGTAACCGGCGTTCGGTCATAATACATGGCTGTAATACCATCTATTCCTCCGGGGGATTTTTGGTCTAAGATAAAAATCTGGCCCTGGGTTAAACCGTTTTTTCCTTGTACCTCTTTTTCCCCGTCCATCTTGACAAAAAAGGGCGTTTCTTCAACCAGACCGTAAACCTCGGAAGAAGGAACATAGTGACTCTCTGAAATACCGACAAAAATGGCCTGCCCGCTCCCTTTCTGAGCCAGGAAAAGCCTGCCGGGATCCAGGTCGGTATGCATGGATATGGCATGCGACCCCTCGAAATCATTCACAGCCAGACGAAAAGCTTCCTCTACATCAAAACCCAGTTGAATATACTTTCCAACTTGAAGCGGAATAATCTTGGTATCGGTGGTAATATCCTGGTGTACAAAACAACCATTTCTTTCATATTCTTTTTTCAATTCAAGATAATTATCGATATCCCCGTTCAGGCACACATGGATGATGCCGCTTTGTTGAATACTATCCCCCGAAAGTTTATTGTCGACGGGGTGACAGTTCGGTTCACTGATGGCACCCACAGAGGCCCATCGGGTATGGGCGGAAATCGTAAAGTGTTTATGGGAAAACGAAACCAGTCTCTGCAAAATCTTGTCGTTTTTAATTTGCTTTCGTATAAAACGAATATTATCTCCCAGACGCCCCACTTCTGCGGCGACTTTATACGTCAGGGCAAGGGAAACACGTCTTTGATTATTTTCATCCGTTGTCTGATTGATGTTTATACCCGAGTTAACAAGAACGTTCTGAGCCATTCGCTCTGCTAATCGTTCCGCAAGATTCATTTTTCCCAAGGCTTTTTTAAAACGGTCATATTCACTGCCATCGAGAATAAACATCATGGAAATCCCTGCCGAATCACGGCCTCGAACTTCAAGTCGGTCAATACTGTTCAATACAGAGTTGATCTGCTTGAAGATACTGACGACGGTGATGTTGGGATCCTCGTTTCCGGGGCCCAGCAACTTTTTAATCTTTTTAATATTACCGATCATCTCAGAAGCAAGACACCAGGCAATATCTTTTAAATTGTCGATGCGGTGGATCAGAATATCCACTTCTTCAGAATCGAGATACCCCATATGATCAGCCAAGTATTTCGATTCTGAATCGACGACCCCTGAAAGCCGGCGGGCAAAACCTGCAAGTTCATTTTGGCTCTTATCATCTGTAAAAAAATCGTAAAAAGCGCCATTACGTTTTAACGTGCGAACAGCCTGCAAAAGAGAATCGACATGTCCCTTGCCGCCCAGATAATGGTCTTTAAAACACAAATTATTCTGTTTACAATTTTCGAACTGATGGACTTCAAGTTTCTCAAGCATGCCGTTCAAAACAACGAGATCCGCATGATCATCCGACTCTTTTTTATTCTTAAATGAAACAATACCCGTTATTCCACAACACAGGATGTGATCATGGCACGGAAAAAATACAATGGAATGATTCGGCACGCCGGACATGTGTTTTCCGAAATAGACATCGGAAAGAAGACCATCCAGGATTCGGCGGCATAACCATTTTGATTTAAAATATATTTTTGTTACGAATTCCATTAGAATCTCCAAAGACACTCGTTGTGAATAAAATAAAGCCGAGAACATTTTGTTATCATTACATTTTTTGATACAACTCTTTGATTTTGTCCCGTGTCATTATCTGTTTCCAGTCGGCGCCCAGGGCATTTTCCCAAAGAGGTTCTAAAACAAGGGCAACATCAACCATTTTTTCCAGCTTATCACTTTCAATATTTGCCACCAGGTTCCGGGGAAGATGAATATCATGTTTTTCCATCATTTCGCGAAACTCGCGAACCCCTTGGGAGTAATAGTCTTCCAGGTAGTCAAAAACAATGCAGTTGCCGATCCCGTGATGAATTCCCAATACAAAGCCAAGTCCGTATGAAAGGGCATGGCATATCCCCACCTGTGAGTAGGCAATGCTCATACCGCCACAATATGAAGCCATCATCAACTTGTCGTCACTGTCCGGACCATCCCCCAAAAAAACCTCCCTGCAGAGCTCAAGGGCCTTTTCACCATACGCTTTGCTGAATGCATTGAGGTAGGTACCGTTTAGAGATTCAACACAGTGTATATAACAGTCCATTCCTGTATAAAAGCGTTGATCTATAGGCGCCCCTGCAATCAATTCAGGGTCGAGAAGGATTTGATCGAATACCGTGAAGTCGGAATTGATCCCGAGTTTCTTTTCAGGGCCTGAAAGTACGGTTGTACGGGACACTTCCGCCCCGGTTCCGGATAAGGTAGGAATACCTACGTGGTATATCGCTTCTTTCTTTATAAGATCCCAGCCCTGATAATCTGCAGAAGAGCCGGAATTTGTGAGCATCAAAGACACCGCTTTTGCAACATCCATAACACTTCCGCCACCGATTCCGATAATCCCGTCCGGTAATCGATGAGAAAAATTTTTTATCTTTTGTGTCAACGCATCAACATATGTTGTCTTGGGTTCATCATCAACATTGATCCATATGAGTTTATCCTCTTTTGTTACCGGCACTCTGTTTTTTAAACGGCTATCTTGAAAAACATCGTCTACCATATAAACCATATAGGAATCGTTTGATTGACGTCTTTTGGCAAGAATACCGTCCAGCTGGTTAAAACAACCCCGGCCAAAAACAACATAAGAAACCATTTTGAAATTTCGAAACATAGTAAGACCCCCGGGTTATGGGTTAGAGGTGATCGGTAATGGGTTATGGACAAATGTTTAAAATGTAATTGTTCGAAATATAACCCAACATCCATTACCCATTTGCTCTTTCCTCTTTTCTATAACCTATTACCTATTACTTATCACCTATTTCCTCTTTCCTATTTTCTATTTCCTATCTTTTTAAATACACCTGTTATTTTTTCTATCCGCTGGGCCAGCTCCTCCTCTGTCCAAGACAATTTTATCAGCATGGATATAGTCCTGGCCATAATACTGTCCGACTTGGGAAACTTTATTTTCTCATATTCCGGAAGCTCTTTAATTAGAGTAATCGGCAGCCTGGCGGGAGACTTGAGCTTTTTGAAATGATCCCACTGTCGAATGTAATGCCAGTTATTGTCATACCAGTAAAAGCAAGAATCAACACCTGCGTTACCCAGAGACGCTGCCGCCTCTCGGGCTTGAGATTCATCCGGCAGGAAGAAAGAGAGAAATGTCGCAGAGTCTCCTTTCGGATCGGGGATATCTCTAAAACTGATTTCAGGAAACTGCGCCAGGGCATCCTTGATGACTTTTTTATGCAACCTCTGTTTTTCCAGAATGAAATCAAGCTTTTTAAGCTGAGCCACTCCAACAGCTGCATTCAGCTCACTGATACGGAAATTTGTTCCCAAAATTGGATGACCTTCGAGACCTCGGTCATTGCCGATGTGGTCATGTCCGTGATCAGCATATGCATCTGCAAGGGTATAAAGTTCTTTATCATCAGTGACAACGGCACCGCCCTCACCACATGTGATCGTTTTGACAGGATCAAATGAAAAGCAACCCATTTGGCCAAATGTACCCAGCGATTTTCCGTTAAACGTAGCGCCCAGAGACTGGCAGGCGTCTTCTATCAATACAAGCCCCTTTTGATCGCAAAAACTTCGTATCTCTTCAATATGTGCCATGGCCCCGCACATATGGACCGGCAATACAGCCTTTGTCCGGGAGGTGATAACGGATTCAATGGATTTAGGGTCCAGACAAAGTGTTTCATCAATCTCAGAAAAAACAGGGACTGCACCGGCGTCTAAAATCGCTTCAATGGTTGCGATAAATGTAAACGGTGGCACAACGACTTCGTCTCCTGCACCGATTCCGCATGCCGCGAATGCAATACAAAGCGCTGCCGTACCACTGGAACTGAGATGGCAATACTCTGAACCTATTCGTTTTGCCAGTTCAGATTCAAATGTTTTTGCCTTCCAGTGCCCTTTTCGGACGCCGTCGAAACCATAACGGAACAACACACCCGTATCAAGAACATCTTGAACTTCTTTGCGTTCTTCGTCGCCAAATATTTCAAAGCCCGGCATGATAAATCTCCTTGTTGAATTGTCGATTAAAAAATATAACTCATCCCCCTTTATCCGAAAGGTTTTGATTTTTGGCAAAAGCATCCTTAAAGTACTTCTTCATCGCAATACGTGCGTAATAACTTGCGCGAAGCCCGATGTATTTTTCGTGGGCCACAATAACGGACAAGGCGATTTTCCCCTCCCCTTTCTTTTCTTCGGCAAAACCCACAAACCAGTCGTACCGTACATCGTGGGTTTTATTGTCAATGGAGCCGGTTTTACCGCCGATATTAAGCCTTGAAAGAATTTTATCTCTCCGGTGCCGTCGGAAAGCTTTTCTGCCCGTACCGCTTTTTATGGTAGTTGCCATCAGGCGGTTCAGCGCCTGGGAAGCATTTGGAGCCATCGCCTGGCTCATCGGAACCAATTTTCCGTTGTAAATGATGCGTCCCTTTTCATTCACAATCCGATCAACGATGGTGGGTTCCAACAGTTGCCCCTGATTGATGATTGCCGAAGCCATCATTGCCCCGTGAATGGGAGACATTTTTGTTTTATTGTTAAATCCACAGGCGATTTCGGCCCACTGATAGGGCTCATAAGACAAAGCGACACAACTGGGATCAACAATAATTTCAAAATCAATGTTTTTGTTGAAGCCAAATGCTTTCGCATATTCTTCAATCGTTTCTTTACCAAGATAAAGGGAGCCGATTTTCCCAAACACCGGATTCACCGACTGGGCAAAAGCGTCCTTAAATGAGACCCGATTGGTGTACCGGTTTTTTCTCTCTTTGAGCTGAGACTTATATAAAGTGTGTTTCATGCCGTTGTAACTAAACACATGGTTTGAACTAAAACCATATTTTTCAATCGCCGCAGATGCAGTAACAATCTTAAAGATACTCGCTGCTGGGAACCTGTTATCAAGGCATGGGTTATTGGACGGATCGGTTTTATTAAAACTCACCATGGATAAAATCTTGCCGGTAGCCGGTTCCATGGCCACAATTCCAATGTATCGAGCGGTAGACGTGTTAAGCTTTGATAGAAGATAATTCTGCAGTCCAATGTTAAGACTGGTCTCTACCCTAAATTTATGATCGTTTAAAACAAAATCGAAACTTTTGTTCTTTAGGTTTACAAAGGATACACGATTCAGCAACGTTTGGACTTTCTTTTTGTCGAATGAATGACCACCATTGGATGGTGAAATATAATCCGTTGCTAAATGGGAAAATGATTTCCCGCCAATACCGCTGGTTACACCGTAAACCACAACAAACAAAAGGAGACCCAAAACAGAACACTTAAGGAAACCATTTACGAATCTTTTTTTTGCTGCAGACCATTTTAGGCCGTCTTGATATTCCCGCCAGTTCGGCCTCTCACTTTTCGTCGTATCAGTTTTAAGTCTTTGGGGCATCGTATTATCTTGGCGGATCACGATATCTTTAGCTAAGAGACGTACCTGGTTTCACTTTTTTGTCCAGAGTTGCGACTGCGCAGCTATCTTTTTCAACAGCAGCCAACAACATACCGTTAGAAAGGATCCCCATCAACTTGGCCGGTTTCAGGTTCGCAACCACAACAACCTGCTTCCCCTCTAAATCCTCCGGAGAATAGGTCTCCGATATACCGGCCACGATGGTCCGTCTTTCCCCCATGTCAACTTCAAGCTTTAACAATTTTTTTGCCCGAGGGAGCGCCTCGGCATGAATGACGGTAGCGACCCTAAGATCTATTTTATTAAGCTCTTCGAGAGTTATCTCGGGTTTAATGTCAAGCGCCATACCTCTTGTATCCTTCTTCCCGGGTAATGCCATAGGCTTTTTTTTAAGATCGATCCTTGGGAAAAGCGTGATCGATTTCGGAACTCTCGTTCCGGGCATCAGGGTTTTCCACCTTTTAAGGACATCAATACTAAAAGACTGCTTCTTCGAATCAATACCGAGATGTTTCTGCATGGCTTCCGCAGTTTCCGGCATTATTGGATAGATGAGGCCGGATATGATCCTGAGTGATTCAAGAAGGTTATAAATGACGACTTCAAGCTGTTTACGGCTGGATTTTTTCTTCGCAAGCACCCAAGGGGTCGTAAGGTCAATATATTTGTTCATATGGCTGATAAATTCCCAAATTGCCACGATCGCTTTGTTAAAGGCGAATCTTTTCATATATTTTTCGAATTTGGCAATGGTTTCTAATGCCTCTGATTCCAAACCGAGATCTAATTCTCTTTCCACTTTTATATCAATTCCAGGAACGACCCCGGAAAAATATTTGTGGACCATTGCAAGAACTCTACTGAATAGATTTCCAAGATCATTCGCAAGATCAGAATTAATTCGTTGTATCAGTGCTTCTTCACTGAAATTGGAATCGAGCCCGAAGGTCATATCTCGCATCAGAAAAAATCGAAACGCATCGAGACCGTAAACATTTTTAAGTTGAAGCGGCTCTACTACATTCCCGATGCTTTTGGACATTTTGCTTTGATCGATATTCCAGTACCCATGGACATGCAAATGCTTGTATACAGGAATTTCTGCCGCCTTGAGCATGATCGGCCAGTAAATGCCATGGGGTTTTAATATATCCTTGGCGATAATGTGCCGGGCATTCGGCCAGAAAGTTTTAAAGAGATCTCCATCCGGATACCCTAAGGCTGAAACGTAGTTTAAAAGCGCGTCAAACCAAACATAGGTGACATATTCTTTATCAAAGGGCAGTGTAATCCCCCACTTAAGGCGCGTTTTAGGTCTTGATATGCAAAGGTCCTCAAGCGGCTCTTTGAGGAAGGATAGAACTTCATTTCTATAACGTTCCGGGCTTATGAAATCAGGATTGTTATGAATATGCTCAATCAGCCAGTCTTGATAACGACTCATCTTGAAAAAGTAGTTGGATTCTTTTATGAGTTCAGGCGTCGTTTCGTGATCAGGGCACTTGCCGTCAACCAACTCTCGATCTGTATAAAAGCGCTCACACCCAAAACAATAAAACCCCTGGTATTCACTGAAATAGATATCCCCCGAATCATAGATCTGTTGCAGGATCTGTTTTACCAACAACGTATGGGAAGCATCCGTTGTACGGATGAAATAACTGTACTTGATATTAAGTTCGGGCCAAAGATCTCTGAAAAGCCCGCTTATTTTGTCAACGTAGGTCCTGGGGCTTAAATTCTCTTTCTTTGCAGCTCGAACGATCTTATCGCCATGTTCATCTGTACCTGTTAGAAAAAAACGCTCTGCCTGGAGCATGGAATGAAATCTACAAGCAACATCGGCCACAATCGTTGTATAAGCGTGCCCAAGATGGGGCCTGGCATTCACATAATATATCGGCGTGGTTATATAAAAAGGGGCAACCATTTCTTTCTCCCAGGTATAATTTCGTGATTCGAGCTATTTGTTTACTGCAACTGTCTCATAACGCAGCAGATTCGGTAAAATCGGCAATCGCTCAGTTTAGGTTATGATCTCATCGACCCGCGCTTCTATTTCCTCACCATCTTCTAAACGAATTGCAATGCGATTGTATATTGCATGATGGCGTATCACTTTGCCTTTCCCACTTTTAGTTTTAACTGCTTCCCCGACTTTGGGAAATTTCTCCTTTATTTTTTTGTAAATTTCATGCTCAAAAGTTAGACAACACATGAGTCTACCACACTGGCCGGAAATTTTAGTGGGATTTAAAGAAAGGCCTTGTTCTTTTGCCATTCTTATGGAAACCGGTCCAAATTTCTCGATAAATGCAGAGCAGCATATTTCACGCCCGCATCTTCCTATACCACCGCACATTTTTGCCTGATTGCGCACGCCAACCTGTCGCATCTCTACTCTGACACCGAATTTTTTAACCAGCATTTTTACGAGTTGACGGAAATCAACACGACCTTCAGATGTGAAAAAAAATGTCAATTTACTTGCATCGAAGGCACTCTCAACATTAAAAAGGTTCATTTTAAGCTCAAGTTCCCGAATGCAGCTCAGACAGTAGGCATGGGCCTGCTTTTCTGTCTCAGCATTTTTTTCTCTTTGGTGAAAGTCTTCTTGGCTTGCCAGACGAAACACTTTTTTGAGAGGCTTTCCCAACTTGTTCGCCTCAGATTGGTCGTATGGCACCGGAGGGACCACCACCATACCTAATCCGAGTCCTTGCTCAGTTTCAACGATCACATAATCTCCTCGATTAAGGACAAATGCACCGCTATCAAAATCATAAACTTTTCCAGCAGGTTTGAATCTTATTCCAACGACTTTTTTCATATATTTAATTTTTACGAATTGTTAAATAACGTTTCGCACCCTGCAACTTGTGACTCACACCTCAATTGATGTTACACTTTTGCAAGACGCATAATCAACACTTCCATCGTGAGTCGCAAATTGGTGTTGGCCTGAATATTTTTCTGTGCCAATTGAATATCGTCTATTTTTGAAAGAAGTGACGCAACGGCCATTTTTTTGGAATTTTGTTGAATTTTTTCTCTCAAATCTTTGTTCATGATTTGTGCTGGATGAAATTTACAGACAACAAGATCTCTGAACCAGGATTTCATCACCTCCAAAGAGTCGGCAAGGGCACCCTTATTTTTTGATAGATTTTCTGCAAATGCCAAGCGCGAAGGGATAGACATTAAAGATAACGATTCGAGGCTGTTTAGCAGCCAGGCCCTTCGCTGGATCCAGTTTATTTTACCTATGTGGCGCATCATGGAAAGGGCCTTGGAAATACTGCCGTTTGCCATGGTCGCAACTATCTTGGCATCATCGTGACTGGCGCCTTGTTTTTCGACGAGCAACGCCTCAATGTGATTGTGGGGAATCGGGCTAAATCTAATATGCTGGCAGCGTGAAACGATCGTGGGAAGAAGATCAGATGTATGCACGGCAGTAAGTATCAGAACAGTTCGATCCGGAGGTTCCTCCAACATCTTTAATAGGGCATTACCTGCTGCAGGATTCATCGCCTGAGCATCGCTTATAATGACCACACGCAATCTTGCCTCATATGGTTTCATGGTGAGGGTATTACAAAGATTACGTATTTGATTAATCCTGATAAAATTACCCGTCGGTTCTACCAGGATAATATCCGGGTGATTATCGGACTTGATTTTACTGCATGATTTGCAACATCCACAAATTCCTCTTTTTGTTGTTATTTTCTGAATCGTGCTACGGTTAGCTCGAATTTTTTTCTCTTTAGGAAGATTTTCATCCCCATGACCCATACAGTTACTCGCCATAGCAGTCGCCATGGCTGTAGTTTTTTTGCCCACACCTTCAATTCCGAGAAAAAGAAGGGCATGAGGTATGGTCTCATTTCGAAGAAGCGTCTTCAAAAGTCGAATCGGTTTTTCTTGACCCAATATCGACTCAAAACCAAACATCGATTGAAAACCAGTCACAAATTTAACTATCTACACGTTCTTTTAATTCTTTTCCGGATTTGAAAAATGGGAGTTTTTTTGGTTTAATCTGAACCTTTCCCCCGGTTTTAGGATTTCTACCGGTATAGCTTTTATAGTTTTTAACAAAAAAACTGCACAAGCCCCGAATCTCAACACGTTCACCTTTTACCATGGCATCTGCCATGTTATCGAAAAAGATCTGGACCACTTTTGCCGCCTCTGCTTTAGAAATGTTTGCTTCGTTTTTCAAAGCGGAGATTAGCTCCAACTTGTTCATATATCCTCCTTCTTACAATATCTGGCGATAATTTGATTCACTCAAATTTTATGTGCTGATCCCAATGAAACTGGATCCGCACCTTAACAATTTGAATGTGTTCTTTTTACAGCAAAATCTTTAAATGTCAAAACCCAAATTTCAATTCAATTAAAAAACCCAATGCCAAACAAACCGTATGACGATTTTATGAAACTCCCGCGGGGAAAACTTAGCAGGAAATTAAAACTATATAAAATGCAAACCTGCAGTAAGTCAAGTGGTTATGATAATATTCCCGGCAGTATCTCAATATCCTCTTCACTCACGTCCACCCCTGCATACTGTCCAAGTGCTTCGATGTCAACGATCACACGTCCTTTTCCCCTGTATCGAGCAAACGTACCGATGACCCCGGCAAATGGTCCATGAACGACGATAACCCTATCCCCTTTTCTAAAAAAGGTGCCTGTGGTAACCGTATTATCCCCTTTAACCATAATTTTTAATGAGTCTATGGCATCTGAAGGAACAGAAACTGGGCCTTCTTTGTTGCCGATGAAGCGAACAACCCCGACTGTTTTAACAATTTCAAGGTGTTTGACCGGTTCCAGATTGGTTTTCACAAACAGGTATCCAGGAAAAAGTGGAACCCTGATCATCACTTTCCGGTCACGACGTCTGCTTCTGACCTGAATTTTGGGCAGAAAAACCTCAATGGATTTTTTGGCCAGACCTTCGTTGACCACATTTTCGAACCTGCTTTTTGTGTGCAGGACATACCATGAATCATTAAGTTCTATAAGTGTCATTTTATCTTTTAGTTCAAGTTTCGTATTTATAATTTTCAGCACAGCAGATGCAGCGCTGCCGGCCGGAAAAATTTAATTCAGCCCGCGACTTCAAAGGCTTTTTAGCTATATTTCGGTGCAAAACTAAAATTGCCAATATATTCTCTTTAAATGAATAAGTCCAGTTTGATTTTATTTTATCCAATCCCTCCAATCCCAAAAAGTCTGATCATAAATTTAACCCCTAAATCATCTCCTTCTTTAGTGAGATTGAAATCAAATGACCAGCACTGGGTTTCGTATAAAAATCCGAAGCCGTATTTTAAGTCTTTGCTATCAAAAATGTTGCGCTCATACTCTCCACGTATTGAGAGCCTGTCTGATATCTCTACACCAAGATTGGTGTAGAGGGTCTCACTGGTATCCCGTTGATACCGATAATCAACCGACAAATTGTTCCTACGCATATCCCAAAACGTTGCGGCAACATTTCGTGACCGAAAGTTGCTGTCATAATGTGACCAGTCAGCATCCGCTTTTATTGAAAAATATCTTACAGGATAAAGTTCAAGCTCACCGTGTATCGGGGAAAACGGTTCCGGATCATCCTCCTTTTCCTTGTTGATGTCGTAATTCTGTTCCAGTTTGAACCGTAAGAACTCATTGTAATTATGCATTGGCGGTTCATAACTGTTATCATTGACCGGTTTATCCGAAGGGTGGCCCTTATTTTCCCTTGTATTTTTTTTCGACTTCGATGTTAATGTGTTTGTGAGCGAATATGTAATCAGGTTTGTCCTGGCAATCCGATCGGTGCCATCTAAAGAGGGCAATTCAGACTGATCCTTTTCAGGTATGTAATCGTAGATGATTTGAGGCCTTACGGTATGTTTGATCCGTTCAACACGTTTTCCCTCTATATCGAACACATGATAGACTTCAGAAAGAAGATCGACCTTTATATCATACATTTCCCTGGTAAGTGTTTTTTTATCCGAAGAACTATACTCTTCCTTGTCAAAATGCCAAACCGTCTCTCGGAGGCCCACAGAGGGTTCAATGGTAAAATATCCTCTGAAACTGTATGGCAGATATAATCTGGGATAAATATCCATCCGATGATTTCGTGGACCGTCTTCACTGTAAAAATACGTGTACTCAGAAGCCAGATCAAAATAAAACGGCGATGTTGAAATGTTTTGTTTTGAACCGTTAAAGGTGATCACCGGCAGCCGCTGCAAGGTTGTATCCGTCTCTTCCTGGCGACGCTTTATGATGTCATCGTACCATCGCAACTCGGCATTGAGGCTGTAAAGAGGCCAGTTTCTGTTAACATTGAATCTGTTGAGTCGTACGGGATCATCATATGCATCAAAACCTCTTCCGAATTCTTTGACAAAATACTCATCGGTTTCAGTAAATCCCGTGTATCCATCTTTGAATTCATGAAGGTAATCCTGGTCGCTTAAATAGTCTATGTCAAGCCTTGCGAAGAACCCGTGAGACAACGCCTGATCTTGTTTCATCCTGAACCAGTAACGGTCGGAATTGGGACGTAAAACACCGTCACCTGCGTATCCCCATTTTTCTGAACCTGGAGAGCCGTCATCCACCTGCCTGTCATCTAAAAAATCAACCATCAGGGTCCCTTTGGATTGTTCATCCAAAACATAACGATATTCCGCACCCAGTTTTTCCCCTCGACGGCTCATATAGTGAGCATAAAATGTTGCATCCGAGCTCTCATTGATGGCCCAGAATAACGGCTGGACATATTCACCCCCTTTACGGTCTGAATAACCGATCTGGGGCGCCAGTAAGCCTGTTTGGCGTTTCATCTTTACGGGAAATACAAGAAACGGAGTATAGAGCACGGGAACCTTCTTTGCCCAAAGTGCCGCATGTTTCACGGTACCGTATCCTTCCACGGTAACCTTTAGATTTCTGCCGGTAATTTTCCATGCGGGCTGATCACCGTCACATGTCGAAACACTGGCTTTGTCGGCAGCATAAGAGTCTTTGCCGACTTTCTCAATTTTGTCTCCTTTTATATAGAAATGGTTTTCATCAATGAATACGGTTCCATTAAAAATGGTCCCTGTTTCTGAATTCAGGTTCATGTCCATGCTGGTGCCGGTGATGATGTTTTCTCCCACGGTCATAACAACATGGCCTCTAGCAAAAACTTTCATGGTGTTCTGATTGAAACGAACATAATCGGCATTGAGATTTTTATCTTTTTTGGTGATGTTTACGTTTCCTCTACCAATATAGACTTTCGCCTTGTCATCGTAATTCATCTCATCGGCAACGATATGCCACGGTACGCTCGCATCGTCCTGAAATATGTTGGGTTGACCTTTTGCTGAAGAAGGGCCTAAAATCAGAATCAGGATAAACAGAACCAAACCGAGTCCGGGGACAGTTTTACAGATTCGGGCGGAACACAATACTTTAGGTTTTTTTAAGGAACAAAGGGCGGCAGCAAAAAACAACACGGTATAACCAAAGCGGGTGGGAATCTTGCTGTAATGTTCAATACACTTTCCCAGCAAAAGTCGCAGATTTTGCATATGGCTCATATTAATTGATTCCGATCAATTGAATCCGCCTTAGCAGATAAAATTCACTACAGTATCTGATCCATATCAATAACATCTTGAATAAGAATGAAATATCAAGTATAAATGCCATTTTAATGAAAAAAGTCAAGATATAGTTCCAAAATTAATACGTCAGTTGCATTTAAAACAGACTCATTTTTTAACGATGAATATTTTATTAACCAATGATGATGGCATCTATGCGGACGGACTCTGGGCGCTGTATGATAAGCTTGTTTCTCGCCATGTTGTAACCGTCGTCGCGCCTGATCGAGAACGGAGTGCCGTGGGGCATGGCATCACCCTTCATCAACCGCTTCGAACCACAAAGATTACAGTCAATAACGGATGTCAGGGATATGCCGTGGACGGAACGCCGGTTGACTGTATCAAGATCGGTCTCATGGAGATCCTCGAGATGAAACCGGATATGGTGATTTCGGGAATTAATCCAGGTGCAAACGTCGGGGTCAACATCAATTATTCCGGAACTGTTGCTGCTGCCAAAGAAGCGACGCTATACAAAGTGCCGGCAATTTCTGTTTCCATACAGGGACGTAGGACTTCCGCTTATGATTATGCCGCTCTTTTTACAGCGACTTTGGCGGAAAGTGTTTATGAGAAAGGGCTCCCTTTTGGAACGTTTTTAAATGTAAACATACCGGATATACCAAAAAATAAGATACAAGGAGTTCGGATCAGCCGTCAGGAAACAGCTCTTTATAACGAGTTTGTTGAAAAAAGGGTCGATCCCCGCAATCGAACATATTACTGGCATGGGACCGATGCGGAAACATCCTTTAATACCCCTGAAAGTGACGGCATTGCACTTAACGAAAATTTTATATCCATCACTCCGATTCAATGCGATGCCACCGATTACGCCATGATCGAAGAGCTGAGGGGCTGGGATATTGAGCGTTTGAAATTGTGACACAATTTAAAAGATGATTTTGAGGATTCGAGTGTTCATTGGCCAGAGGTCAGAGGTCAGAGGTCAGAGAAAAAAACCTTAAAACATAAAAAATCAACCCACTAAACTCTCATTTTTGACTCGAGGTAATGTTGAATGAAGAAACAGTTTATTATGGATATCAGGGCCGGTGATCGGGTGGATGACATCTTTGTTTTGTCCGAAAAGATCTTGTCCCAGAAAAGGGATGGAAACAATTTTTTAAATGTAACCCTTTCCGATAAAACCGGAACATTAAAAGGAGTGGTGTGGGATAATGTGGATCAGATAACCGCCGGCATCACATCCGGGGATTTTGCGCATGTAAACGGCAGTGTCGGTGACTACAGAGGAACCTTGCAGGTTGTTATAAAAAACATGGAACCCTTTTCCCCTGACAAGATCGATCCTTCCGATTTTTTGCCGCAAACCTCCCGAGACATCGAGGGCATGTTTGAACGGCTTTTGAAACGCACGGATTCCATAACCACCGATTACCTTAAAGCCCTGATTGACGCTTTCTTTAAAGACAAGGAATTTGTGAATAAATTCAAAACCGCACCTGCGGGGAAAAAAATGCACCACGCTTATATCGGCGGCCTGTTGGAACACACCCTTTCAATGGTGAGTCTGGCGGATAAAATTGCAGGGCATTACAGCGGAATCGATCGAGACCTTCTGCTATCCGGCGCAGTTCTTCATGATATCGGAAAAATTGATGAGTTTGAGTATCAATTCAAGATAGACTATTCCGACAAAGGCCGGTTGCTGAACCATATTGTTATCGGGATCAAAATGGTGGATGATAAGTTATCAGGAATTGAACATTTCCCGGAAGACCAGGTGCTTTTGCTCAAGCATATGATTGTCAGCCATCACGGAACCCGGGAGTTCGGCTCCCCGGAACCGCCCAAAACCATCGAGGCTGTTTTACTCAATTATATTGACGAAATCGACTCCAAGGTTAACGCCATCCGTGATTTCATTGCCTCAGAAGACCCTGATGAAACCTGGACGTCTTATCATCGACTGCTGGAACGTCATTTTTATAAAGGAAAAAAGAGTGCTTAAAGTGATCTAAAGTTTAAACTTCCCCGTTTAATACGGGATAAATAGGCACTTATATAGTTATGTTTATCTCTTTTGAAGGAATAGAAGGATCAGGCAAGACCACCCATGCAAAACATACGGTGAGGTTTCTTCAGGACAAAGGCCATGACTGTGTCATCACAAGGGAACCGGGAGGCACACGGATCGGAGAAAAGATACGGGCTATTCTCCTGGACCCCTTGAGCAAAGACATGGATCCGTTGACGGAACTTTTGTTGTATACGGCAGATCGGGCCCAGCATATCAAAGAATATATTCTTCCGTTACTGTCCGACGGCAAGATGGTCCTGTGTGATCGCTATTATGACGCCACCATGGCTTATCAGGGATTTGCAAGAGGGCTGGATATCGGTTTGATCGAAAAAATGCACAAACTGTTATTCGAAAATTTAAAACCCGACATCACCCTCCTTTTGGATCTTCCGCCGGAAATCGGTCTGGAACGGGCTTGGAAACAGATAAATAATGGGAATCGGATCAGTGAGGAGACCCGGTTTGAAGAAGAAAGGCTCTCTTTTCACAAAAGGGTTCGGGCAGGATATCTTGAACTTTCACGCCTTGAGCCCGAACGATTTCGCATCATCGATGCATCAAAGGATGAGCATGGGGTTCGAGAGGAGATTATCAAAATATTGGCTGCAGAAATTATACCTTAAATGATCGTTAACAAAATGGAAAAAATATTTATATAGGGTTATACTTGTTCGGTTAAAACAGGTTAATCCTGCCTGCCCCGTAGGTCCGGAAGACCGTACTGGGGTCAATCTTGTCTCAAATAGTATTATAATTAAGTGGAACTCACTATATTATTAAATTATATAACTATCAACAAACTGGAATATAGATATAATGACGTTTTCTATTCTTGACGCCATCGGCAATACGCCCCTTGTTGAAATCAGGCATCTCAACCCAAATCCGAATGTAAAGATTCTGGCAAAACTGGAATATCTGAATCCGGGCGGCTCCATCAAGGACCGGGCTGCAGTGTATATGATCGAAAACGGGGAGAAATCCGGCAAACTGACCCCGGACAAAACCGTGATTGAGGCCACCAGCGGAAACACCGGCATCGGACTGGCCCTGGTGTGCGCTGTGAAGGGGTATAGACTTTTATTGACCATGTCCAATGCAGCCAGTGTTGAACGCCAGAAAATTCTAAAGGCGCGGGGAGCGGATATTTTGCTGACCCCCGGACATCTGGGAACCGACGGTGCCATCGAAGAGGTCTATCGACTGGCCCGGGAAAACCCCGACACCTATTTTATGGCCGATCAGTTCAATAATCCCGCAAACTGGCAGGCCCACTATTATGGAACCGCCCCGGAGATCTGGGAGCAGACCGATGGAAAGGTGACCATGGTGGTTGCCACTTTAGGGACCAGCGGAACCCTCATGGGTCTTACCAGACGGATGAAAGAATATAATCCGGACATCCGCATCGTGGGTGTCGAACCGTATCTGGGGCATAAACTCCAGGGTCTGAAAAATATGAAAGAGGCCTATCGTCCGGAGATATTCGAAAAGAAACTGTTGGATGAAATCGTGAATATCGACGATGAAGAAGCCTTTGAAATGACCCGGCGCCTGGCAAAAGAAGAAGGAATCTTTGTGGGGATGAGCAGCGGCGCCGCCATGGTGATCGCTCAAAAGAAAGCCGAAGAAATGACCGACGGCACCATCGTGGTGATTTTTCCGGACGGCGGAGAACGGTATCTCAGCACCACGCTTTTTGCGGTGCAGGAAAAAGTCACTCTGAATCTTTTCAATACCATGAGCCGGAGCAAAGAGCCGTTCGAACCGATTTTACCGGGCAAAGTCTCCATGTATTCCTGCGGACCCACGGCGAACGCAAGACTGCACCTGGGACAATGCCGGCGTTTTATTTTTTCGGATCTTTTGTGCCGCTATCTTGAATTCCGGGGGTATGATGTCACACATATTATGAACATCACCGATCTGGACGACAAAACCATCGAAGGATCTGAAAAAGCAGGTTTGGATTTAACGGAATTCACTACACAACATATCGAGTCGTTCAAAGAAGATCTAAAAATTCTAAACATCAAGCCCGCCTCAAATTACCCCAAAGCCAGCGAACATATCCACGACATGGTGTCGCTGTCTGAAAAACTGGTGAAAAAAGGGGTTGCATATGAAAAGTTGAGATCCTTGTATTTCGATATCTCCCGCTTTTCCGACTACGGCCGGCTGTCGGGAATTGACCTCAACAAAATCAAGCTGGGCGCCACCGTGGATCTGGATGAATATGAAAAGGACAACCCCAGAGATTTTACGTTGTTAAAACGATCCAAACTTTCAGAACTGAAACGGGGAATTTTCACCAAAACCGACTGGGGAAACATTCGCCCATCCTGGCATATTCAGTGTGCGGCCATGGCCATGAAATATCTTGGAGAAACCTATGATATTCATACCGCCAGCCGTGAGCTGGTTTTTCCCCATCATGAAAACAAAATCGCCATTGCCGGAGCAGTAACCGGAAAACCCCTTGCCAGGTTCTGGATGCACTGCGACCGGGTTCTTGTTCACGGAAAGATAGTCGACGAACAGGGGGCCGGGGAAACCTTGTCTGATCTGACGGACATGGGTTACTCCGGAAGGGAGATCAGATACTGGCTTATTTCCGGCCATTATCGAAAACCGATCACGTTTTCCAAAGAGCGGCTCGAAGATGTAAAACCCTCTCTAAAACGGCTGGATTCCTGCATCAACTCGCTCATTCACATGAAACCGGGCGGATCGCCCTACCCTGAACTGGATCAGTTGCTGTACGACATCAAGCAGGGATTTGTCAGTGCCATGGATGATGACCTGAACATATCAGCGGCCATGGCTTCCATATTTAAAAATGTCAAAAAGGTGAACATTCTGGTTTTGGAAAACAGATTGGATACAAACGATGCTTTGAAAATTTTAGATGCGTTTCGCAATTTGGATGCTGTGCTTAAAATTTTTGATTTTGAAGATGCGTATGATGATCCTGACGTGCAGCGTCTCATCAAAGAAAGAGAACAGGCCAGGCTTGAAAAAAACTGGGATCTTGCCGATAAGATCCGGGATCAGCTCAAGGCCCGGGGGATTACGATAAAAGACCAAAAACTAATCAACGAATAAACTAATCAATAATTTAACGAACTCTGACAGAGGAACCATGAAACCTTTATACTTCCCATTTACCTATATCCCCAAATCCGCAGGTAAAACTTTATCCGCCTGTTTTCGTCAGACAGCGGTGTATCAGATCTCGGGCACAAAAATACCAAAAGACATGCAAGAATTGTCTCGAAACGGCATTCTTGACATACGCATTCCTGTAGAAGCTAACGGCAAATTTTTAGACAACGTTCTCAAAGACTATCGCGCCTGGGTCAATATCCACCAGGGAACCGAAACCGCTTTTTTAGCAGCCATGGCCAATAAAATTCCTTTTTTCGATGAAAACGCTTCTTCACAGATCAGGGCAGATCTTAAAAAAATCGGGAAACAAATCCCGGCTGAAGAAAAACCCGATCCCCTGTTCAATGCCAAACTATTTCTTCACATGGCCCAGGAACTTGACCTTCAGAACGCAGGGCTGGACCAGGATCTGATGGATATTGACGCCATGGAAGACGATTTCATGAAAAACCTCAAATGGGAAGATGACGACGATCATGCCCGGGCTGTTGTGCGAAGGCAATGGGATAAAAACGATCCAGGCCATTTCATGACAACAGAGCGGATAAATGCCTGGGTATCTCTTATGCTGCAAGACCCACAGGCCTCCGGGCTGTTTATCACCACCAGCCGGGCCGTGCTCGAACACCTCATAGAAATTGTGTCTGAGATGGAACAGGTGATCGGTTTGGATGCCATACCCATGGGTGTGGATGAAGATGAAGCGCTCTCAAATTGGCAAGACGACCTAATGAAGACCCTTGAGATGTTGGCCACAGAGAACTGGCCCGTTTCAATGGATAACATGGCGAATCCTCCTGAGATTCCCGGAAGTGAAAAAAGCGTTTCTTTAACGCTTTACATTGTACCCAATAAAACCCCGTATGAATGTTTTTCAGACTGTGTTGGAACCGATGTGTTCCAAGGCGAATCTGCAAAAACAGATACACGGTTTAAAAATACCATCATTGGCCTTGTTGAAAAGAGCGGTTAGTCAACAAGCACTTTTGATCCCCGCATGCACAGAAAATTGTGCATTTCGACATACGCAAACTTACATTTTAAAATAAATTATCACGGGGATTTTACCCTAATTGAGCCTAAGCTGCATGGTCTCAATGGGCGTCGGATAACAGCAACATATTGAGATGATATATAAAACGTTTAAATTTTTAGTCAAATAAGGCTGCAAAATAACATTTTGACGGGTAAAAAACATCCTTTTAAAAAAACGCAAGCTGCTCGCGAAAGTGATTTTCCCGATTTTGCTGGATGCTGAGCGTACCTGTTTATTATTTTTTTTCGGGAAATACTGATAGGGAGAAATTTCTAACTAATCGACGAACCTTCTTAAGATGAATCGATTCCTTAACTTGGATGCAGAATCATTGAGCGAACAGATCCAAAAACGGAGGTATCTGTGGAAAAACTGAAAGGTTATCAGAAGAAATATCTGAGGGGGCTTGTCCACGGCATGAAACCGCTGGTTTTTGTCGGCCAAAAGGGACTCTCTTCCACTGTAACCAAAGCGGTTGATGAGTCATTGGACAAACATGAGCTTATTAAGGTAAAATTTATTGATTTCAAGGAAAAAAGTCAGAAAGAAGATATAGCCGGCGCCATTGAAAAAGAAACCGCATCCGAGTTGGTGGGGATGATTGGTCATATCGCAATTTTTTATCGTCAGCAAAAGGATCCCGAAAAAAGAAAGATTAATGTTCCAAAGCGGTAGATGGCGTGAGAGCAGTGTGAGAACGTTGTGAGATCGGTGTCAAAGCTCGAATAGTAAATTAAATATTTTTAAAATTAATTTCAATAGGTTATGGTCGCTATCAAATCTTGCTTTTTGGTAATATTCCCAACAATCCTTGCATAAAGTGTACAATTTTCTGTGCATGTTTTAACTTTCCCAGCAACATTAATCCTCATTGAACCAAGATGGTTTGACAATGATCAAAAATTGGAGTTATTTAATTCAAGATATTGTGGGGGGCTATCCACGCACCAACCTAAGGAACGCCAAAAGCAAAACAAATATCCATATCCGTTTTTAGGATCATAATGAAAAAAGAAGACATTCAATATGTTAAATGTGCTCACTGCGGTGCCCGGGTACATATAAAAGATGCTGTTCACTTTAAGAGTGTCTTTATATATGGCGCGCACTACCATTGTAGAGAATGTGATCCCAACGGCCAATGGGATTGCATGATCGATGATGTGGCTATGCACTGAGAGAACTTTTGCAACAATGAGCGCTTGCATATTTCTGTGCAGTTCATCTCGCACCCGTTATCTACTTCTTTGTTCAAGGAAACATTCAAATGACAAAACAATTCCGAAAATATTTGATCTTTTTGGGTCCTTTATTGATTATCTTCATGGCTGGTGTTTTTGTAGAAAATTCCATTGCGGATATGTATAAGTGGGTTGATGAGAATGGCGTCGTACATTTTTCAGATGCGCCACCTGACGATGCTGACAATTCAGATATTGAAACTTTACCGACGTATACAACACAGAAAAACAATGGTTATCCGCGGGAAAATAATTCGGTAGAAAACAGAGACAACCGGTCAAATCCAACGGATACCGTTCAAAAAAACCCATGGGTAAAAAAACCAAAAGTTGAGTTGTATACGACAAGCTGGTGCCCCTGGTGCAAGAAGGCCAAAGCGTTTTTTCGATCCAGGGGAATTGCATTTGTTGAATACGATATTGAAAAAGACAAAGCGGCTGCACGCCGTAAAGCGCAGATAGATCGCCAAACAGGCGTGCCCTTTGCTGTAATAAACGGGAAAGGTATCAACGGATATAATGAAAAAGCTTACAATGATGCGTTAAGATAATCGTATGATCAACGTTGAGGAGACGCACATATTTATAGACATTTCGAAAAAAATTAAAAAACTTCCCTCCAATATCTAACAAAGAAATTGACTGGCGGGAACAGTGGATCAATATTTTTAACTCCTGCGCCAAGGCTCGGGTTGGGAGTATCCGGATCTGCACTTCCCACTGAAATCAATAATTTTGTGCCGGTCCTGGTTATTAGCACAACCGGTTTGGAAAGGATACCTCCTCCGATGGCTAAAATGCGGTCCAAATTTAAATCATTATTAAAATCCATCGCCGCCGCACCCGTTAAATATGACAGAGCATATAGTTTGCCATCGCCGCCGGGCACATTGGGATCGTTGTTTGGAGTAAATGTCGTAATATAAAACGTTTTGTAAAAAACCGTTCCTTCTGCAAGAACCTTTTCACCCACAGCATTGCCGCTGTCATCCACCAGCCGGATATACCAGCCTTTTCCGGATGCACTTAAATCGGGAGGTGTGGCGGTTGGATCCGTAACATCAACCAGATCCGTTTCGCCGACAATGGTGGTTAAAGAATGTGTTTCTTTTACAGCAGTTATGATATCGGGTCCGGTAAAACTGCAAACATTGTTACTATTGTTACAGCAGGCGTTTTCCCGATCTCCGGTTCCTAAAAAAACCATATCATACCCTTTTTCAAGGGTAACACTAGGGGGGGAGAAAAACTTTCTGGAGTTGCTGCTATCTGTTTTAAAGAAGACCTGTCCTGTCCATGAATTTATATTCTCATTGCAGTTGGGAAAAGATAGAGGATTATTCCCGCTGTCAACAAAACTTGCAAACCGCCACATCTGGCCGCCAATGTCGCCCACATAAACTTTATCTACAAAGCCGTTGTTATTTTCATCTATAACAAGGACAGAGCTTGGAAAGCTGTAATTCATACCGGTGGTGAACTTTTTCACAACATCACCGGTCAGAACCTCAACGGCAATGACCACCTTTCCTGAGGAATTGTTTGAGCTGTACCCCCCACCAATGAAAAATACGGGCGTTCCGGTTGTATCACTGTCCGTAGTTTTGACAACACCGAATTGGGGCTCGGACCAGGTCTCGCCCAACTCTGCAATGACCGTTGTGGGAGCTGCCCAGCCAAATCCGGAATCATCATACTGGTTGATCCTCCAAAGATATTGGGGAGAAGAAGGATCGGTTACATCTAATGCAAAGTAACCGGTGCCCCCCTTCCTTGCACCGCATACAAGAATCACTTTATCCCCACCACCCGAGTCTACAATACCATCCCCGTTGATGTCCTTAAAGTAAATCTTAGGTGTGGCATCTATATAACTCTGATGATCAACACCTTCTATCATCTCTTTTAAGCGGGGCAATTGATCAGGGGGAATAAAAGCCCATTCTTCCGTACCATGAGATGTCACGGTTGGGGGGACTCCTGAACTCTCTGTTACATCTAAAACCGCGTGAAGCATCCCATCGTTTGCGCCAAAATAGACCATTGTTTTGGACCTACCATCAGCATATCTGTGCTGAAAAATAGAAGGTTCGCTGTGAAGGACATCTCCGGTAAGTATTGATCTGTTCTCTGTAACATCACTGTCCTTGTCTTCATCGAGGACATCCGCCCCTCGAACATAATTGATGATATCTGCAACACTTCTGGTTGGATTTCCAAGGATGGCCGCTGTCAAATTTGCATTGGTCGACTCAAACTGGGTCAAACTTGTCAGATAGGTATAGATATTCCTGTTTGAATTATGGATGTAGTTGCTTTTGGTGACATCGGCCCAGTCGATTGTCGCCCAGTACGGCACGGCATCATCCCTCATGGCACCATTGGACCACGTGGCCGGATCACCATTGGCATCGACAATCTGGTTGTCCGTCGAAATACCATATTTAGTGACGTTTCCTTCCCAGAAATTCCCTTTGCTGGGTTTAAAAAAGGCCATATAAATTTTGTCTCCGCTGGTGGTGGTTCTTGCCGCAGGCACAACCGGCGCCATAAATGTGGTGGTCCTTGAAAGGATATCGCCGGTCACCGAAAAAACACAGGTATCATCAGCTAAAACCGGATATCCCATAAAAACAAGGCAAAATATGACAAATAGTGTTGTGAGTCCGTAATGTCCTGTTTTTTTCATAGTAACTCCTATGTGTTGATAATCTTTTTTAACACCGGCCGACAGAAACCTAACTTGAGCGATTTTCGAAGCTTGCCCGCCTCACCGCGAGCGGCATCTTCGTCTGGCGTGGTTACCGCAGATTCCCCCGATAACGGGATCTCCGTTTTGCTACGAAAGGCGAAGCTTGAAGCCATAGTGAACTATTGCAAATGCGCTTCAACGCAGAAGGTGCGGCAAGATGGGAAATCGCTCAGGTTGGGTTAAAAACCGATACGATAGAACCCAACCACGATATTTTTAGCGGTCTCCTTAGAACTATATCCGTTGCATACCATCTGATACTGATGGGCTTTGAATTTACTAATCGAAAATCCTGATCCTCTGGGAGGCAATAAGGAACTATCGTATTCAACTTCTCCATTAAAAGATTGGGTCGCATTAATCGATAGTGCTGTGGGAAGACCGGAAGTAATTCCTACATAAGGAACTGTGTTGTTCGGGAAATAATGAGGAGTACCTGTTGTCATATTGTCAGGACCGTATAAATCGAGGCTCCATGTCACATAGGCTGTTGCAGATTCTGCTGCGTAAAACGCCCGTTTATGTCGCAGCTCATTTCCTGCGATCTGAGTGTCAATGCTTGATGAAGTTAATGCTGCAATACCCAGAATTGTCAGCAACACCAGCATAATCACGGCGAGAACCATTACAGAACCTTTCTCATTTTCTAAAAGGATGTTTTCCATTTTTAAATTCCTTCCTAAAAATATTTTCAACACAAAGCCATCACCCCATCTTCCCAAAAAACCAGGCCCAGAAGGCAATTATAGATTTTTAATCATAGGATTTTATGCCAGAGACATTTCATTCACAGATTCTAATTTCAAACCCGTCGCACCGGGTCGGGCCATCATTCCAATGTTCCACCATTCCATTATTCCAATTGGAGCGTAGCCCCTAATTTGGTTTAAGAACACTAATATCCGCTCTTTTACCTTGGCCGGTAACCGTTACAGTGATGTTCTTGGTGTTTGTCACCGGATTGTTGTCAACTACAGTCCAGGAAATGGTATAATCTCCTAATAGTTCCTGATGCGGATTGCCGGCTGAATCCAGTAAGGGATGAGAGTACGGAAGTGCTGATAGTTCTTCAATCTTGTCCATGCCCCATGTACTGATATTTGTAAGTTTGCCGGCAATGGAATTCATCCTGATGGCCGAGGTCTGCATGCCTGCCACGGCAAGCAGTCCAACTGCAAAAATTGTAAGGGCGATGAGGACCTCTATAAGCGTATACCCGTCTTCTTTTTTCGATGTTCCCATACCGAGTCTCCGTGTATCTGTTATATGCTTTTTCAGGGTTTATGATATCATCCTATAAGCCTAAATTTCGGCACTTAATCCAGACGGTTAAACATCTGCGGCTGAAGTTGTCATTCTGGGGTTCTAAAATCTCCCATCCCCGCTGGTTAAAGTAAGCGTTATTATTTTTGGAAGCCAACGTAATCCTGTCTGTCCGTGCCACCATGGTTACCTCCACCGATCTTATTTGATCCAGACTTTCGTCAGGAACACTACTTCCTCCCGGGTTCAGCACATTGGGGGGTGAAGATCCGTCCAGATAAACAAAATCGAGGGCATCGATGTTCTGGACCACCATCTGATTCCCGCCCCCGGTATTTTTCACAAGATTGTTTGCTTTCAAACGATAGGTAATGTCTTCATTCGCATCGTTTGTATCCCCGTCCGAATCACTCTCGTCAAAATCCCCTCTGACATCCTCGGTAAAATTGATAGACGTCGCGTTTGCTGTTATGATCCTTGCATTGGCATTACCGGTGGGGTCACACCCGGCCATCCGAATTTCTCTTTGCACGTAAAACAGGGCAATTCTGAGATTTTGATTCATAACGGAGGTCTCTTCCTGAACCATATATGATTTATGCTGGTTTAAGAACGTCGAGTAAATTGCTCCCAGGGCAAGAAGAGACACAACCATAGCAACCAAAAGTTCCACAATGGTAAATCCTTGATTTGGATGCCTAAATATTTTTTTCAACTTCATTTCCATAACGTCACTGTGCTCCATATTTTGCAAATTATGTTCCAGAAACGTTCTGTTTTTGAAAGAGTTTAAAGACACACCATTTTCCTAAAACATATAATCAATCATATCATTTTGTTTTAATTGACAATGGTTGATGAATTCGGATGCTGAATGGTTATTAAAGATGAAAATTTGAGGGATACAACTTTAGCGTGATGTGTGATTTTGGGTTGGATAATTTTTTGAAATTCATCTGATAGTGCACCGAAAAATGTGCATTCATGCCTATAAAAATGTGCATTTCGACATATAAAAATTCACATTTCAAAATAAATTATCGCAGGACTTTAACCCTAATTGAGCCAAAGCTTCACGATCTCAATGGTCTTTAGCATTTTACCCTATTCATTCGCTTTTGGCGAATTTCTTTCAATAATTCTAAGCAACTCTTTCCCGATGGGATTATTGGGATATTTCGCAACCATTCGTACTGCAATACTTCTGGCTTTTTGTAATTTTCCTCTCGTCAAATAAAAATCCCCGAGGGCATATAGATAATCCATATTGTCCGGTTCTGTCTTCAGTGCTGTGAGCAATGCTCCTTCAGCTTCGGCATCTCTTTGAAGATACTGCAACAGAAGCCCGAGGTTGTAGTGAATCCGGGCGTGTTCCGGCATGCCTTTTGCTGCCTTTTTCAGATAGACCGCCGCTGGGTCATATTTCTTCATTTCTGCCAATAAAAGACCCAATGAATATGAAATTTCATGCAATTCCGGATGTGCTTTTACAACTTCACGCAGCAGTTCTTCGGCTTTGTCATTCTCGCCTCTTTTATTGTAAAACATGGCCAGGTTGACCTTGGCCGGATAGAACAGGTCATCGATTTTTATGGCAGCCAGATAGTTTCGGATGGCTTCCTCCGGCCGATTCATAGAAACATAGAGATTACCCAAATTATAACGACCAAAGGAAAAGTCGGCACTATATTCCATGGATGATACAAATTCTTTCAAGACGGCTTTAAAAACCTTGTCTTGATCAGGGTCCAGGTGCTTGGAAGGTTCCCCGGACAGACGGCGGGCGGCTTCGGTGCGTACCGCCTTTACGGGGTCATAAAGCAAGGGTACGATGAGTTCGGTTTGCTCTTTTTGATTCGCCGGCGCGATACTCTCGAGCGCCGTTCGGCGGATCAGCGCTTCGTCATCCATCAACGCCAGTTTTATGGTTTGGGAAGTATCCTCACCGGGGTAGGCGGTTAAAAGGGATATGGCCGTGGCCCGAACGATAACGGGATAGAGGGGATCTGCGGCCAGTCTGATGAGGTCCTTACGGACATCGGGTCGTCGTTTACGTCCGGCGTCGATGATGGTTCCGTAGTGTCTCCTACGGCCCGGACCATACCACTTGGTGATGGCCTTATCGGACCATTGAGAAGTTTTATCGATGTGGCACCGCTTGCAGGGATCGGGCGTACCTATCGTAATACTCAGGTCGGGATGTGGTACCCGAAAACTGTGATCCGGACGGTAATCGATCCCCATGTAGGTTCGGCCCGGCATATGGCACTGGACGCACTCAGCGCCTGTGCCGACGTCAAACAGTACGCTTCCGGCTGCGGATGTGATGGGCGCTCCTTTTTCGCCCTTTTTTTTGTGGAAATGATGCGCTGTTGTGTCGTACTCGTTTGCCCTGTGACACTGTAAACAGAGAGCGTTGCCCTTTTTTACCAATTTTATGCTGTGGACGTCGTGGCAGTCATTGCAGCGCACACCCCGATGATACATTTTACTCTGGGTAAACGATCCGTAAACATAGACCTCATCCAGAATCTGACCGTCGGCAAAATACAAATTTTCTGCAAGCAGACTGGGCAGCATGCTGTCCAGAAAGTCGGGTTCTGCGTGAGTGTAATCTCCCAGAGCCGCCCGACGCGAGTGACACGGCGCACAAAGCTCCACCAGTTTACGTGAGTTGATTCCGGAGGTTCTTACCACCAATTCATAGTTCTCCACTTGGGGCCGGGCCATATCCGGCATCTGTGCCCATTCCACATGACGAGACCCCGGCCCGTGACACGCTTCACAACCCACGTCGATATCCGACCAGGTGGTCTGATAGGTATTGGTTTCCAAGTCATAGTTCTTTTTTAAATTGGTGGAATGACACTCGGCACACATGCCGTTCCAATTCTGACCGGCATTGGTCCAGTATAACCAATCCTTTGGAGAAAGGGGTTCCTTTGGGTAAAGGTGATACCACTTTTTTTCTCTTACATCCCAGGCAAGAGGAAGACATTGCAAATTCCCGCCTTGAAAGGGAATAAGATACTGTTGGAGCGGATACCATCCAAAGGTATGGGTGACTTCAAAGTCCCCCATCTTGCCGTTTGGCCCCTGTGTGTAAACAAAAAACCTGCCATCCTTTTGATAAAAGCGAGAAGCGACCCCATGGTTTTCAAAAACAGCGTTGTCAAAATCTCCTAAAACGGTCTTCTCATCGGCAACCTCCATGGCATGATCGTGGTGGGAATCCCGCCATTTGTCGTATTCTATTTTGTGGCAGTCCATGCACTTTTGTGTACCGACAAAAATAGCCGCCAGCTTTGATTGAACACCATCTGAATTCGAAAAGATATGCTTATGTTTCAGAAGATAAAAAGGTATTGAAAGGACAATGACGGCCGTTGCAACAACACCGGTGATTTTCCATTTCTTCATATTTAAGCCTTTTTAACGTACACGACCTGGTCAGTGCGAAAACCACTACGTTTGATCCGCTTACCAATGTCCACTTTAACGATGTTGTTCTCGATATACAGGTGATAAACATCCAGGGCGCGCGGAGCAGGCGGGCTGATCACCTCTCCTTTGATATCAAATGCCGAAGCGTGGCAGGGGCAGACGAATTTCTTATCTTTATCCGACCAGGGAACGGTGCATCCGAGGTGGGTACACTTACGGGAAACAGCCAGAAAACCGCCATCTTCCAATCTGCAAAGATAAAACTTGCCCCTGATAAAGGCGGTTACGGATTCTTTGGGGAACTTATCCACCGGACCGGCGTCGATAATGGTCGCATAATCACCGGCTTTTACACTTTTTTTTCGGGGAAGAAGAAAGGCGGTCACCACGCCAATCAATTCGATAAAGGCAACAATCCCTAAGCCGATCCAGAGTATGGAGAAAAAAGAGCGACGAGAAGTCCCTTCTTTCGTCTTCTTCATCTCTTTTTTAAGGTCTGAATTAGGCATTTTATCTATAACTTTTTTCATATGGTTTACCGGCGTTATAATCTCCACGGCCATGTTAACTTCATTCCCGATCCTCTGAACCATATTCCGGTGATCGTCAATATGAGAAATACGACCAAAATAAGAACAAAAAGCGCCTGGATGGCTTCATTGTTCGTCGCGGAATACCGGTGTTTTATCAGGATGTAAAATCCTGCACATCCGAAAAAAATGAGTGTAAACGGGATAAGACCGTTGCCCAAAAAAGCCGGAACACCGTTCAGTCCGCCAACAAAACCGATAAGATACTCGTCCGCCAGAATTCCTATGGGGGCGGCGACTATCGCGATTAAACCGGCAATCAAAGCCATACGCCGCCCTTTTATAGAAACAAACCAGATACCCCCGGTATTGGTGTCGTATTTCAAATAGGGTATTCCCATCAATGCCACAGCCAAAACCAATGGAATGATAAACACCGTAAACAACGGATGAAGGTGAAGCAAGAGTTCTTGAAGCCCGGAAAAATACCATGGTGCTTTGGTAGGATTGGGGCTCAATCCGGGATTTGCTGAATCTCCTAAAGGGACATCAAAAAAAACCGACACCACCATCACAACTGCGATAAGCACCAAGGCCACCACTAATTCACGGAGAAGCAGATGAGGCAGAGTCGGCACTCGAATCGGTTTTTCTTCAATCTTTTCTCCCGGTGCTCTGGGAATAACCAGACCGCCCGATTTCCGGATTCTCCAAAAGTGAAAGGCCATCAGTATGATCAGGCCCACCGGAACGATAGCCGTGTGTATGGCAAAAAATATGTTTAACGTAGCCGGACCGATTTCGTTACCGCCTCGAATTATTTCTTGCAAACGGTAACCAACGGCAGGGATGTATTCCAGCATACCGGTGGAAACCGTCACTGCCCAGTAGGCCAGTTGATCGTAGGGTAACAAATAGCCGGTAAAATTGGCGGTTAACACCAGGCAAAACAACCCCAAACCGATAATCCAGGTAAACTGTCGCCGCGGATGAAAGGCACCGGTGAAAAAGACCCGCAGCATGTGCAGAAACACGATCAGCACAAGAAAGTTGGCACTCCAATGGTGAATGTTGCGAATCAGCTGTCCGAACACGACCTCGTTGCTTAACACCAGGATCGATTTATAAGCGCCCAAAGGCGTTGGTACATACACAAACTTCAGCAACAGGCCCGTACCAAGCTGTAAAAATATGAGCACGGCAGCCATTCCGCCCAACCCCCATGTTAGGGAAAATTTCAGCGTTTTTTCCGGAACAGTCGGGGGTCTGAAATGCAGAATGAAGTTCTTTAACAGGTAGCGCTTGCGCTCCTGATCAGATTTTGGAATAAGTGGATCAGGAAAAATTGAACGAAACATTCCATGGAAAAATCCTGTAGTCTTCGGTAATGGGCTATGTTCTCGTCTCATTCAAATGCTTAAAGTAGGGTGTATAATTGGTAGATGACTTTCTATTACCACAGATCCTGTTTATGGTCGAGGCATGATTTTTCAAGGTTTTCGTTTCGATACTTAAACTTCACCGAATTCCAAATTACATGATATCCGGCAAATAGATGGTGCAACTTAAGACATCTCATACTGTTTTTCAACATTTTGATTGAATGGTAGATTCTCTTAGCATAGCTTGTACGACAGTCAACTACATCCCCAGACACGTGGCCGCTACCTTTCGAGTGCTTAAAGAACTCAGTCTAACCTTATAGAAGTCACCCTATTCTCTCCGGTATTAGCCATAGCGAATGAAAAACTAAAACTATTTTATAATAAATCCAAACTTGTCCGAACTTAACCCTGATTTTTGAACATTATTAATTAATTGGGTAAATGCACTCGAAACAGAATGCATCTATGATTGTGCTCGCCTGGGTTTTTTAGAAATAAGGGTCTGTAGGAATTTGATGTTTTAAATAATCTAATACATTTTTTTGTGATACAGATATGTATCGTCTGTCCAATTGTGAACATATAACAAACACAGTTTCTTTAAAAATAAGAACCATTTATAAAACAGGTCTGCATCGGCATGGTTTTTGCTGCTATTTGTAGGGAATTGGTGGAACTTATTTTGCCTTTCAGATAAAAATCAAAAGTCAAAATTACCTTGTAAATGTAAAATCTATATAAAAGATCCCTGTCAGGCAACCTTCATGTGTTGGTAGAAATACCCATAACGCAACAATATCATGATTTTTAACGCGCAGCAATTTTCGGAGTATTAAACCCTAAGCCAGAATAAAGGATGATCGTATCTGTTTTAAAATAAAAAATGAGTGAAAAAGGGGGGCCAAATGAAAAAACTAAAATTATTTCCTTTGACGCTAACTGTCTTCGTGTTGCTTGTCTGGGCTATCAACCCGGCAGCAGCGACCGATAAGCCTAATATTCTCGTGGTTTGGGGCGATGATATCGGTCAGACCAATATCTCTGCATACTCACACGGTCTTATGGGATATAAAACCCCGAATATAGATCGTATTGCCAAAGAAGGCATGATGTTCACCGACTACTACGGCGAGCAGAGCTGCACGGCCGGTCGGTCGTCATTCATTACGGGTCAGAGCGTTTACCGTACCGGTCTTTCCAAAGTGGGTCTGCCCGGCGCTGAGGAGGGTATGAAAACAGAAGACCCTACCATTGCCGGTCTTCTAAAGGCGCAAGGCTATGTAACCGCCCAGCTTGGTAAAAATCACCTGGGTGACAAGGACGAGCATTTACCGACCAATCACGGTTTCGATGAGTTTTTTGGAAATCTTTATCACTTAAACGCGGAAGAAGAGCCGGAGTTGCCTGATTATCCAAAAGATCCCAAGTTCCGGAAACGCTTTGGTCCACGCGGCGTGATCAAATCATCGGCCGACGGTAAAATCGAAGACACGGGGCCTCTAACGAAAAAGCGTATGGAGACGGTTGACGATGAAACTGTCGCGGCAACGTTGGACTTTATCGAACGTGCGCATAAAAGCGGAAAACCGTTTTTTGCCTGGTGGAATGGTACGCGCATGCATTTCCGTACGCATGTGAAGGCGGAGCTGAAAGGCATATCCGGTCAGGATGAATATGGTGATGGGATGGTGGAGCACGACAGGCATATTGGTAAGATTCTGGATAAACTCGACGAGCTGGGTATTGCCGACAATACGATCGTGTTCTACTCGACAGATAACGGTGTTCACATGAATACATGGCCGGATGCCGGTATGACCCCATTCCAGGGTGAAAAAAACACAAACTGGGAAGGCGGCTGGCGTGTACCGGCTATGGTGCGTTGGCCCGGCAAGATCAAGGCGGGATCCGTATCCAATGATATTATTCATCATATGGACTGGTTACCAACATTTCTGGCCGCAGCGGGTGAGCCTGATATTAAAGCCAAGCTTAAAAAAGGCGGCGTAAAAGCCATTGGCCGCAGCTACAAAGTTCACCTTGACGGCTACAACATTTTGCCCCTGCTGACGGGTAAAACAAAAGAAAGCCCGCGTAAGGAGATTTTTTACTTCGCCGATACGGGTGAGCTAACCGCTCTTCGTTACAACGACTGGAAGGCCATCTTTTTAGAGCAGAAAGTAAGAGGAACTTTCCGTGCCTGGATGGAACCCTGGACGGAATTGCGAGCGCCTTTGATCTTCAATCTTCGTCGTGATCCCTATGAGCGTGCCTATTTTACCTCAAATACCTATTACGACTGGTGGGTTGACCATGTATTCTTTCTGGTTCCTGCGCAAGCATATGTGGCCGATTTCTTAAAAACATTCAAGGATTTCCCGCCGCGCCAGAAGCCTGCAAGCTTTAGCATCGACCGGGTCATGGAAAAAATGCTGACATCAACAGGGTCCAAATAACCTAAACTTCCAACATTGGGATATTAGACGATCCAGCGCCGGATCTTTGGCGCTGGATCGACCTTCGAAACCAAATCAATCGTCCTTGAGGCACAGCGATATATTCGAGCATGAGGATGGGAAGAGAAACATCAATGAAAGTGAGATCAGTAGCAGGCAATATAAAAATCATTCTTCTGGCAACGCTATTCACATTTGCGGCATTATTTCCGGCCACAAAAACAGCGGTATCGGGTATCAAGCCGGATCTTAAAGTAATTATCGGTGAATGGATTCGACCCGACGGTGGCTATGTTGTTCACGTCCGGGACGTCAAATCCGATGGTTCGGTTGATGTGGGGTATTTTAACCCTAATGAAATCAACGTCTCGGAATCCAGGGTTTCCCTGTGGAAGGGGCTGGTGAAGCTGTTTATCAAACTACAGGACAAGGGATATCCGGGATCGACCTATACGCTTTATTATTACGCGGAGAAAGATGTTCTGGCCGGCTTTTATTATCAAGCCGCCATAGGGCAGACCTATGAAGTGGTTTTTATCCGGAAACCGAGCCGGTGAAAATGGTGAGACTTATTTTGATAAAAGAAACTTAACAATGAAAAAAAGCCGGGAAAAAGGAGGAAAGCAATGAAATCAAAAGGGCTGTTTCTGGTATTGATCATCTATTTCCTCGTATACGGACTGATGCTGCCCGCATCTGCTGCCGATAAGAAACCAAAACTGGTTCTGCAAATTACAGTGGATCAATTGCGTGGTGACCTGCCCATGCGTTTTAAGGATCGCCTCGGCAAAGGCGGCTTCCTTTATCTATTGGAAAAGGGCACCCATTACAACAACGCCCACTATCAACACGCCAACACGGAAACAGCCGTTGGACACGCGACACTTGCCACAGGTGCAGATCCGTCCAGACATGGCATTGTCGCTAATGACTGGATCGATCAGAAAACCGGCAAGTTTGTATATAACACCGAAGACGATCGCCATCACATCCTCGGCAGCAAACCGAAACCCCACAAAGGCGTCTCACCCCGCAACCTTCTTGCCACCACGATTGGCGATGAGCTTGTTGTTGATAATGCTGGACAGTCACGGGTGTTCAGTGTGTCCGTCAAGGACCGCGGGGCTATCCTTCCGGGAGGACATGCGGGCAAGGCTTTCTGGTTTTCCAAGAGCAGTGGCAAGTTTATTACCAGCACTTACTACTATGACGATTATCCTCAATGGGTCAAACAATGGAATGGCACCAAACCAGCCGACCGTTATAAAGGAAAAACCTGGGATCTTCTGCATGATCGTTCCTCTTATATTGCCGGGGATATTGACGATCGTCCTTACGAAGGAGCGTTTGCACAATTGGGTCGGACATTTCCCCACGCACTGGGAGATGGAAGTACGAAGTATTTCTATTTATCGCTTACATTAACCCCCATCGGTGACGAACTGGTGCTGGATTTTGCCAAAACACTCATTGAAAACGAAAAGGTCGGCCAGAAAGATGCCACTGATTATCTGGCAATCAGTTTTTCATCCACCGATTATGTCGGCCATCTGTTCGGGCCTTCCAGCCTGGAAACAGAGGATAATATCCTGCGGCTGGATAGGATACTGGCTGAGCTTTTCCAGTACGTCGATAAAAAAATAGGGCTCGACAATACCCTGATCGTGCTTTCTGCCGATCACGGCGCACCTGAAGCGCCTGAATACATGGCTGAACACGGATTGGAGACCGGCCGCTTTCCATTAGACTGGTTTAAAAAAGGCTCTCCTTTATCGGATGCGCTTAAGAAACGGTTCGGCCGGGATGACCTTGTTGCCGTCCACAGTCATCCTTATCTCTATCTCAATCTTAATGCCGTAAAAGGTGCAAAGCTTGATATCGCAGAAGTGGAGCGCTTTGTTGCCGCAGAAATGATGAAAGTAGAAGGGATTGCCTATGCCATGACACGCAGCGACTTATTCGCCGGGCGAATAACCGAGTCGCCGATTCAGAACCAGATCCGGCGCAGTTTTCATCCAATACGTTCCGGCAATATCCACATGGTACCGGAGCATTACTGGTTTTTACACTCCAGTGAGGAAGCCGAAAAAATGGGTATCGAAAAGCTTGCTGCAATCCATGGATCGCCGTGGAAGTACGATACTTACGTGCCTATTTTCTTTGCCGGCAACGGTGTTTCGGCTCAAACTATAAGCAGGTCGGTGGGCCCTCAAGACATCGCCGCGACGATCGCAGCGTATTTGGAAATCAAACCCCCATCAGGTTCGGTGGGAGTTCCGCTTGTTGAGGTGCTGAAAGAGTAATTGGTTTCCATCCATAAATGGCTATTTTTCCGATGAGCGGCGTTCTCCGCGGGTTTCCGCCCTTGACGTACAGACGTACGCCTCGGGCGAAAGCCCTTGTGCGGCCTTGCTCATCGAAAAAGTTTCTCATTTATGAATTGGACACTACTTAGTGCTCAAATGTATTTATTGATGGGCACTAATCATAAATAAGGAAGTGAATTAAAACAATTTTTAATATCATATCAGCAATTTATAGTCGCACTTAAACCTTGATTTTTAGTTATATGCCCAATAACCAATGAACAACTGCACAATTTTCTGCACAAATTTAAATATTTCTCGCCAAAATTAGTTCTCCTCGGACAAAGATAATTTGACAACGATCAACAATTGGACTTGTTTGATAATCCTCTTTATATAATATTTGGATAGTGATAACATCAACTCACGTTGTGAAAAAAAATTTCTTACAATTTGTAGTGATTTGAAGGTATAAAATATGTCTGATTTTGCAAGCAAAAAACTGCCTACGGTTGAGCAAGTTGAAGAGATCATGAAAGACTGGGGGAAGTTTTCGGTTGAAGAATTTGCAGTCCGTTTTCAACTGGAAAAAGAAGTTGTAGAGGCGACTGTAGAGTATCTCCACAAATTGAAAAGAACGTCCGACGAACGTTCAATTCCAGTCATGGCATGCTACCGAAACGACAAACTTGAATCCATTGTCAGATGCGCTGGTTCACGAAAAGGTTATATGTGATCTAAAGAGTTGGTCTATCTTTAATTTTATGCCCTGAAGGAAACCTGACATGCAAGATATTGCCCGGCAAATTCGATCCCTTATTTCAACGGTCGAACCTCAATTATCTCGCATGAATCATGATGACATGGGGTTCAAACCCGATCCACACGAGTGGTCGAAAAAGGAAATACTCGGGCACCTAATCGACTCGGCCGCGAACAATCACCAGCGGTTTGTAAGAGCTGTGAACAAAGTTGCCGGCGATTTCCCAACATATGATCAAGATGAATGGATTCGGATTCAGCGCTACAATGAAATGTCTTGGTCCTTTTTGGTCACACTTTGGTCTGCATACAACAGTCATTTGAGTCATATTATAGAATGCATTCCAGGGGATGCTGAATCTTTTCCATGCAACATCGGAAAAGAGGAACCCGTCACACTTGAGTTTGTTGTAAGGGACTACTTGCGTCACTTTCAGCATCATCTAAAAGACATATTGGAAGAAGAAATATAATCCGCGTATAATATACATTTTGATATATCAGGAACGTATCATGATAATCTAAAATCGGTTTGTAACATTGTTTTTGACCCGAAAGGCGGAACTCGATGACCGGTCAAATTACCATCTCCACCTGGCTTTT
>Ga0209940_1000002_pt1 | contig 74014 bp, 60 predicted proteins | sample SalPonF2_B_D1_MG_FD_185726 | JGI IMG/M metagenome (GOLD analysis project Ga0209940, IMG submission 185726) | Salt pond soil microbial communities from South San Francisco under conditions of wetland restoration - Salt Pond MetaG SF2_B_D1_MG... ...
AAAACAGTCTTTTTTGCACATTGGAAGATATAAAAACAGTTTTACAACAACGTCTGGCAAAAAAGAAACAAATGCTGGATGATGCCGTAAAAGCAATTGAAACAGGTTTTAAAAGTGTAAAGTGATCTAAAGTGAACTAAAGTGACTAAAGTTAAGATGTTCTATCAATTTTGATTATAATTGGTCGCGCTGAAAGCGCGTTCCTCAACTTTTGCTCACTTTAGTTCACTTCAAACTTTAGTCACTTTTTCGGTTTATCCGAGAGAGGAGTTTATCATGCCATTCATCCCTTATGATCTGGACGAAGAAAAATTAAACCAGATCCAACTTAAAGGCCTTCAATGGACCATGAATCATGTCTATGATCATTCATCGTTCTATCGCAATAAGTTCGACGCCGCAGGCATTAAGCCTGAAGACATCCAATCACTGGATGACCTCGAACTTCTGCCGTTTACCGATAAAAATGATTTACAACAGGAATACCCTTTCCCCTTACGTTCGGTGCCATATGAGGATATTGTTCGGATTCATGCGTCTTCGGGAACCACGGGAAAACGCAAGGTGCTTTGCTACACACAAAATGATCTTGACGTGTGGGCGAACTTATTTGCCCGATGTTATCAAATGGCCGGTCTAACCCGTCATGATCGCGTACAGATCGCTGTCGGCTACGGTCTTTGGACGGCAGGTGTGGGATTTCAGGCCGGTAGTGAAAGATTCGGCGCCATGACGATTCCCCTTGGCCCTGCCAATGCGGATATGCACTGTGAAATGCTGGTAGACATGGAGACCACCGTTTTTTGTTCCACGGCATCCATGGCATTGCTCATGGCGGAAGAAATTCATAAACGAAATTTATTATCCAAGATAAAGGTCAAAAAGATTATCCTGGGTGCGGAACGTCACAGTGACGCCATGAGAGATCGAATCATCGAGCTCATGGGCGTTGAGCATATTTTTGATATTTACGGATTAACCGAACTTTACGGTCCGGGCACAGGACTCGACTGTAGTCTTCACAATGGAATCCATTATTGGGCCGACCATTTTATTTTTGAAATCATAGACCCGGTGTCATTAAAGCCGGTTCCTCCGGGAGAGCAGGGCGAGCTCGTAGTGACGACGCTGTGCAAAGAGGGCAGCCCGATGGTTCGCTATCGAACCCATGACGTTACACGGCTCATGGGCGCCATGTGCCCCTGCGGTGCGCCGTTTCCCATGCACGACCGAATCCTCGGCCGCACGGACGATATGTTTATCTACAGGGCTGTTAATATCTATCCCAGCCAGATCGATCATGTTTTAAGCCGTGTCAACGGCATCGGCAGTGAATTTCAGATCCATCTCAAGCAGCGTGAAAGCGGCCGTGACATGATGCTGATCAAGGTGGAACGTGCTGTACATTCCAGCAAGACGGATAATGAGCATCTGGCCGAACAGGTGGCAACAGAAATCCGGCGTAAGATACTGGTAAGGAGCCAGGTGGAAATTATAGATTATGGCTCCCTGCCGCGTACCGAAAGAAAAAGCAAACGGGTGTTTGACCATAGAAATAATACCTGATTTTGCATAACAAATTTAAGTAATAGTATAGTCCTTTGAAACAAGTCGACTTCAAAGGAGCTTCAGGTATGATTAAATTTTTGACTGGAAGCTGTCTGAGTGGATTAGGGATCGTTTTGAAAGAACCATAGGCGATTTATCTTTATAGATAAAATTTCTTGTTAATGCAGAGATCTTTATTAATCGACCGGGCAGGTTCTTTCATTATGAACCCTTATCCACGAGTTCTTTCAGCAAAAATTTAATTATACCTGAAGCGATAATATTTTCAAAAGGCTAACGTGTTACAAATAATCAGATGAAAAAAGAGCCTCGTTTACTGTGAGCAATTCCAAGTACATCCTTGAAGTGACAAATGCCTCAAAAAACTTTGGGGGATTGCAGGCCATCAACCGGTTATCCTTTAAGGTGGAAGACGGTTTAATTTTTTCTATTATTGGTCCCAACGGCGCAGGAAAAACAACAGCGATTAATCTGATTACCGGCATATACCCTCTTACATCCGGCGAAATCTTTTTCCAAGGCCGGAATCTTTATAGAAAACGGCCGTATCAATTGGCGTATATGGGAATCGGACGGACGTTCCAGAACATCCAGACCTTTCATCATATGACGGTTCGAGAAAATGTCATGGTGGGGCTTCATACCAAAAGTCGCTGCGGATTTTTGAAATGTCTTTTCCATACCCCCATGGTGTGGGAGGAAGAAAAACGCATTCGTGAAAAAACAGATGCTGTTTTAACGTTCCTGGACCTTGAACCAAAGGCCGACGTTCGTGTTGACGAGCTTCCCTATGGAGATCAAAAACGTGTAGAGATTGCTCGATCGTTGGCCATGGAACCCAAACTTCTTCTTCTTGATGAACCGGTGGCCGGCCTTAATTTGCAGGAAACCGAAGAAATAGCACAATCGATTCTCAAGATCAGGAAAATGGGAATCACGGTGATTTTGGTGGAACATGACATGAATTTTATTATGGGTATTTCCGACATGATTACTGTTTTGAATTATGGAGAAAAAATCGCTGAAGGGGATTCTGAGGCGGTTCGGAACAATCCAAAAGTCATTGAGGCCTATCTGGGAAAGGAGTTATAACCGGTCGTGCTTGAAATCCATGGCATAAGTGCCCATTATGGAGGTGTTCGAGCACTTGACGATGTTTCCTTTAAACTGGATGAAAAAGAGATTTTGGCGCTCATCGGCGGTAATGGCGCCGGCAAAACGACACTGCTCAACCTGATTTCACGTATTATCAAGCCGTCTAAAGGAAACATCATTTTTAAAGGTAAAAGCATTTTATCTTTATCTCCCGAAAAGATCGTTGAGCTGGGTATCATCCAGGTTCCGGAAGGCCGACATGTTTTCGGCCCTTTAACGGTGAAAGAAAATCTTGAACTGGGTGCCTATAGAAGGCGGGGCAGACAGAACAAGAAAAAAATACTGGACGATTTTGAGTATATTCTGGCGCTTTTTCCTGTTCTTGAAAAGAGGCTTAAACAACGTGCAGAAACCCTCAGCGGAGGAGAGCAGCAGATGCTTGCCATCGGCAGGGCTTTGATGGGGCGGCCCGGTCTTTTGCTTTTAGATGAACCTTCTCTAGGGCTTGCACCGCTTGTGGTGCAAGAAATCATTTCTATCATTGAAAAGCTCAGAAATGAAGGTACCACTATTTTGCTGGTGGAACAAAATGCAAGAGCTGCCCTTAAGATTTCCGATCGGGCCTACGTACTGGAAACCGGCAAGGTGCGGATTCAGGGAAAAGCGTCTGAACTTATGGAGAACGAGGCCGTTAAAAAGGCCTATTTGGGATAGGAATTCGAATCGAAGTCATGAAAAAGAAAGGGGGTGAAAACACTTATATTTGTCATGGCCGAACAATGTATACGCAAATGAATTAGGAGGAAAAAATGAAAAAAAGATCTCTGATAATCGTTGCTGTGGCGCTGACCATGAGTTTTATGTTGGGATCATCACTTTGCTATAGTGCAGGACCTATTAAAATTGCGGGAATATTTGCTTTAACCGGCCGTGCCGCACATATTGGAACCTCGCAGAGAGACGCCGTTATGCTTGCCATAGACGAAGTGAACCAGCAGGGCGGCATTAACGGACGCATGCTGGAAATGGTGATGGAAGATACGGAAAGCAACCCTACCAAGGCGGTTATGGCTCTAAAAAAGGTATTAGAGGCTGAAGACGTGGTGGCCATTATTGGACCCACACTCACGGGAACGGCCATGGCGATGAGAGGATTTATTGAAAAAGAAAAGATTCCCGCTTTCATGCATTCGGGCGGGGATGTCATCCTCTTTGCACCGCTCGATAAAAAAGACCCGAAATCCTTACCCAAATGGACGTTTAAATCTCCATATAAGGCCGCAGATGCCATGGGTAAGATCTGCCAGTATATGAGCAAGCACGGCATTAAAAAAATCGGATTTATCTATTCAAACGAAGGATTCGGTAAAGACGGGCTCAGAAACGTAAAGGTCCAGGCGCCCAAGTACGGGGTTGAGATTCTTGCCCAAGAGGCCTTTCAGCCTAAAGATGTTGATATGACGGCACAGTTGACCCGAATTAATGCAAAGGGCGTTGACGGGATTATCGCCTGGACAGTGGGGCCTGCCATGGGAATCATTGCCAAAAATGTAAAGCAGTTAGGCATTAAAGCGCCGCTATTTGAATGTCACGGTTCCGGAGATCCTATTTTCTGGAAAGTTGCCGGAGAGGCCGGAGAGGGTGTCATGATGCCGTCTACCAAAATCGTTGTGGGAGATCAGCTGCCCGACAGCGACGTTCAGAAAAAGAAAATCATCGACTATGTGAAAGCATATCAGAAAAAGTTCAATCATGAACCCGGCACCATGGTTGCCTATGGGGCCGATGCAGCATTTATTGTTATAAATGCCATTAAAAAAGTTGGGCCCGACAGAGCAAAAATCCGGGATGCCATTGAAAATACAAAAGGTTATGTAGGACTTAGCGGCATATACAATATCAGTCCAAAGGATCATAACGGTCTTTCCATGGAAGATATTGTGATGATCAAGGCGACCAAAGGGGGATGGAAACTGCTCGAATAGAAGGTCATTATCACTTCAATTGAGCGAAAGTCGAGGATGCCCCAGATTCAAGGCATCAAGGGTGAAGCCGTAGTCGTTTACTGCGAACCCTTGATAACGAAGGATATGGGGTGTCATCGGCTTTCCTGAAAGGTAAACAAAATGGGTTTTTTTATAAGTTTATATCTCATATATATGAGGGGTATGAAAATTCATCCGAATCTATTAAAATGCTAAGTAAATCAAATAAATAATATATCCCCCCATTTTGTTTACGATCAATTGAAGTGTCAGAACTTACAACTCCCCTTCTCTGGTGATAAAAATCAAGGGGGGGAGGTTACAATTACCTAAATAATTATGGATTTTACCCAGCAAATTGCTCAGTATATTATCACCGGTTTGACCATCGGGGCCATCTACGCCATTGTGGCCATGGGGTTTAACATCATCCATAATGCCACCGGAATCGTTAATTTTGCCCAGTGTGAGTTTATATCTCTTGGCGGGATGTTTATGTACTCTCTGGTGGTTCTTTTCAAGGTCAACCTGGTCATCTCATTCTTCATATCCATGACCGGTGTCGCCCTCATCGGAGCCTTGATAGAAATCGGCCCCATACGACATGCGCGGTCAAAAGAAATTATTATTCTTATTTTTTTGACCATTGGCATTTCCGAAATTATCAGGGGCGCCGCTCAAGAGGTCTGGGGCACCGATAATGTCGGCGTTCCTTCATTTTCCGGCGAAAACCCGATTCATCTTCTGGGCGGAGCGACCATCGTTCCCCAGCACCTTTGGGTCTTTGGAATCACGGTACTGGTCATGCTGATGCTGCGTTATTTTTTCAAAAACACATTGATGGGCAAAGCCATGCGGGCGACAGCCGTCGATCGAAGGGCAGCGGCGCTGGCAGGTATTTGTGTGAATCGTATGATCCTTTTATCCTTTGCCTTCAGTGGCGCATTGGGAGCTGTGGCCGGAATGATCATCGCGCCCATTTCCACGACATCCTATGATACGGGAATCATGCTGGGATTGAAAGGGTTCGCCGCAGCGATTCTTGGCGGATACGGAAACTTTGTCGGCGCGATATTGGGCGGAATTCTTCTGGGTATTTTGGAATCTTTAGGAGCAGGTCTGATATCGTCTCAGTATAAGGATGCCATTGCCTTTTTCGTTCTCCTTCTGGTTTTATTTTTAAAACCCACGGGGATTATGGGGTATGGGGAGGCGGAAAAAGTCTAACTAAACTGAGCGATTGCCGAGTTTACCGAATCTGTTGCGTTATGAGACATTTGCAGTAGACGACTACGGCTGCATGGCTCATGCCTTGCATCTCCCCGAAAGGCGGGATCTTACGACCGGCAAACTCGGCAATCGCTCAATTTAGTTTTTAAAACATAAAGATCATCTCCCGATTAGTTTTAGTTAAGTTAGGATTACAAAGAGTTGAAAGTTAACAAACGTCATAACGAATTCTGTTTAGAATATATAAAATAACAGCAAAACTCCCAAAGGAAGATTAAAAAAGGTGAATTGAGTACACCAAAAAAGACATCACAGAAATCGATAGAATGTTAAGGCGCTGATGAAGTCTCTTAAAACAAACCCTTGAATCCTTGATCCCTCGAATCCTTGGACCCTCTTCTCCAACTAAATTGGAGAAGAACGAAAACATACAAATGATGAACGTATTTTTTAAACATAAAGACATCTACGGCTTTGCCGCATTGGCCATTATCATCATTATTCTGCCGGTGTTTGTGGAGAGCAAATACTACTTTATCGTCCTGAACGTGATTGGTCTCAACACCATTGTAGTGGTGGGCTTGAATCTGCTCATCGGGTTTGCCGGACAGATTTCATTGGGGCATGCCGCCTTTTACGGCCTTGGTTCATACTTTTCTGGAATTCTGACCGTTAATTACGGATTTCCTTTATGGCCTGCGATGCTTGTCGGCATGCTGGCAACGGGGATGATTGCATATTTGATCGGATACCCGTCTTTAAGGCTTCGGGGGCACTATCTGGTCATGGCCACATTGGGATTTGGCATCATTGTCAATATCCTTATGGGTGAGCTGGAACATTTCACCGGCGGCCATGACGGTCTAATCGGCATTCCTCAGCTTTCTATCGGGGGACTGACATTTGATAACGACCTTAAAAATTTTTATCTGATCTGGAGTTTTGTTTTTCTCTCCATGCTGGCTGCCAAAAATCTCCTCAATTCCAGAGTGGGCAGAGCACTACGCGCTGTCCACGGCAGTGAAACAGCCGCAAACTCCCTGGGTATCAACACGGCTGATTATAAAGTAAAGGTTTTTGTTTTAAGTGCCATGTTCGCATCCATATCCGGCAGTCTTTATGCCCATTACATTACCTTTATCAGTCCCAGCTCTTACGACTTCTATTATTCTATCCAGGTGGTGACCATGGTCATCGTCGGCGGAATGGGAAGTCTCTGGGGTTCTCTCTTCGGCGCCGGAGTTCTCACCTTTATTTCCGAAGCACTCCATGTGGCCAAACAATATCACGTTATTGCATACGGTATTTTTTTATGCCTGGTACTTGTATTTCTTCCGGAAGGAATTTTGGTGGGATTTTACAATTTCTTCTTAAGAAGAAAAGCTCGAAAGCTTATAAAAAGAGGTGAACACCTAAAAATTTCATAAAAAATCATCCGATATTAAAAAAAATCTTGATTCGTTTTTTTAATTCTGTTAGCACATCACCAAACGCAACAAAAACTTCAGAGTGAAGTCATCTCATTCGCCTGGGTCGTAAACCGAGAATTGTGCGAGAAAATGTAGCCTCCCACTGATACGGCCCAGGCCTTTTTTTTGTAAACTTATAACACATCCCTTCTTTTATCCCCCGATGGCACACATCTGGGACGATATTCTGGCATGATCATCATCGATGAGCTTGTGTTCCGACGGCTTGCGACGAACAGCATTAAGAAAACCCTTTGCGATTTCAGCATCAGAACACCCTTGTCGAAGCAATGATTTCAGATCTTCCTGATCGTCGCTCATCAAACATGGCCTTAGCTGACCGCTGGCTGTTAATCTTAGCCGATTGCAGGTACTACAGAAATGCTGGCTTATGGGGCGAATGAAACCAATTTCTCCTTGGGCCGATTCCAATTTAAATCGTTCCGCAGGGCCATCGTTTAAGCTTCTGTCAACCGGAATCAGTTTACCCAACCGATGGATGCGCTCTTTTATTTCAGGCGCCAGTAAATGGCGGTCACTGCTGATCTGACTGGATCCCATGGGCATATATTCAATGAAACGGATGTGAAATGGATATTTAATGGACAATCCGGCAATATCCACCAGTTCTTCATCATTAATTCCTTTAAGGGGCACCACATTGATTTTAATGGGATAAAACCCCATTTTTCGAGCCAGATGAATGCCCTCCCATATTTGATCGAAAAAATCATATCCTGTAATGTGTTTAAATTTGGCTTTATTTAACGTGTCGAGGCTGACATTGATTCTTTTGATATTAACGGATCTGATTTTACTGATGTTGTCTTTAAGCAAAACAGCGTTGGTCGTCAGAGATATATCTTGAAGTCCTTCCATTCTTGTCAACTGTGACAGGAAACGATAAACACCTTTTCTAACCAGCGGTTCTCCTCCGGTTATTCTGATTTTAGAAATTCCGAGGGCCGCACCCACCTTGACAACACGGAGTATTTCTTCATAGCTTAATATTTCTCTATGCGAGAGCTTTGGAATGAGCTCCCTGGGCATACAGTACAGGCATTTTAGATTGCAGCGGTCGGTAATGGAAACACGAAGGTAGTTCAGATTACGATCGTATCGGTCAACAAGCGTTAAGTTCGACAACGTTAGGATATCCTTTTGAATTTTTCACGATACTCCGGAATTTCTATAATGGGGGGTCTTTCATGCCCTTCAATTTTATAAATATCCGGCTCGAATTCATTTTTTATAAGATTGTATTGAATCATCTCATTGTAGAGTTTCTCTCTATAATCCACCATACCTAATTTTATTTTGCGTTTAATAAAGGTCTGCAGAATTGCAAAAGACATTCTCCCGAGTGCCCGGGTATCCTGGTTTCTGTGAATACGCCTGTCAAGATCAACTTGAGCAAATACGTCAAGCCCCCATTTTTCATAAATATCTAGAATCATACTGGTTTCAACCCCATAACCTATGGGGAAAGGTATGTTTTCAAATATTTCCCTGTGACCGGCATATTCACCGGATAACGGCTGTAATATTTGGGTGAGTTCCGGAAAATAAAGGGAAAAAAGAGGTCTGATCACAAGTTCGGTAACTCTGCCGCCGCCGGTGGGTCTGATTTTGCTTTTTCCGATGGCAATGGGCCGGTCATAAAAGGCTTTGACATATTTTATATTGTCGAAAAGAATGAGCGGGCCCAAGAGCCCATAGGCAAACCTGTGGTGAATGTTTTTAATATCTGCGTCCAGGTAAACAATAATATCCCCTTGAGTCACAAACAGAGCTTTCCAGAGATTTTCGCCTTTGCCCTTAAATTTTGCCAAATCAGGTAAAATTTCTGAGGCTTTATATACATCTGCGCCGTATCCTCTTGCAATTTTTCTGGTGCTATCCGTTGAACCGGAGTCGACGACAACGATCTCATCGAGTATGGGATAGCGGGTCATCAACTCTGATTTCATGATCAGAATCTCTTTTGCGATGGTCTTTTCTTCATTCAACGTCGGTAGACACAACGAAATTTTCAGATTTTTTCGTTGTTTCTCATCGACCAGTCGAGTGAGATCGGTGAATTCTGAATAATGAAATGTATTTTTTTTAATCCAGGAGATGTTCATCACACACTCCGCTGTCAATGGCCATGATCACACCTATGATCTGAGCAATCCCTTTAGAGATGGGCTCAATTTCAACGCTGGCATTTTGCTGGTGATAGTTTACTCCCCGTGTTATTCCAAGAGTGACCGCCGGTATCTTGCGTGAAAGGAAAATCGAAAGCTCCGACTCACTGGGTCCGCTTACCGGGGTTAAATCGAGCTTCTTCATCACAGCCACAGAACTCTTTACCAGGGGATGATTGAATTTTATTCTTGCAGCATGGATATTACTCAACGTTTTTAACTTCAAGTCGACTTCATATTCATGACCCGTGCCTTCAATAATATCTTTGATAGAATTAAAAATCGACTTTACCATTTTGTCGGAATTACTTTGAATTTCAAACCCCAAAGTGGCATCATATGCAATCACGCCATGTTTGAAACCCCCTGAGGTTTTACCGATAATAACCCTCGATCGAGGCTTTTGAGGCAAACGGAGTTTCATGATCTGATTGATAACTTCATTTAACACCAGGATTGCATTGGGTTTGAATTTGTGCTCCCATCCATCGACGGGTGAAATATTGCAATCCACTTCGCATCGAATCATGCCGTCGGCATAATAATTCAGCCTGCCGAGCTCGGCGGCCTCGATACAAACAGCACCCCTGATGGGTGTTGCCCATGTTTTCAAAAGATGCCGGATGCCTCTCAAGTTCCCCTTGCCCAGAGACTGTATAACACCCGCCAAAACAATGTCGGATTCAAAACGAAGACCTAACTTTCGAAAGATTTCCGGCAATGAGACCAAAACACCAACGCCCACGGAATTGTCCATGATACCCGCCCCGGTAATTGAACTTTCCTGAATTGAATAATAATGGTCGACGTCTTTACTGAAAATGGTATCCAGATGGGCGACCACAAAAATAGGCGGTTTTGATTCTGAGGTCCCCTTGATGATGCCGATGGGGTTTCGGTAGCCATCAGTGGTGCATTCATCAACTTGAAATTCGGCCAGCCTTTCCATGAAGACGCTGGTACGTCTTTTTTCTTTGAATGTGGGAGCAGGTATCTGGCCGATCAACACGATGTTCGTAATAATCGTCTCTTGGATGGATTTAATCGTATCGACAAATCCAGGTAATTTGTCGATGGTGTTGTCCATGGCGGCTCCCTTTAATTTAGACGTTTTCTTAATTGTGCCCAATGATTTGGCCGACGATAAGGATACACCAGAATATGGAAACAGGTCAATATGTCTTTGAATTATATATTTGGGTATTAAAACTTGAAAGACATGGTGAATGTAGCTATTATATTGAGATCATCTCCCGAGTTGTAGTTAATTTGGGTAAAATACACGGGGCATCTCCAATTGAGTCGGTGTGATCCCAAGGGGTGCAAGGGGTCAAGGCTTGCCTGCCTCGTGCATGGATTCAAGGGTTCGAGTGAAATGCTAAAGAATTATAATGTATGCATCGAGAAAAAACGAGATAGAATGCTAATAAATTTTAGAAAAACGTTGCGTGTATGCACATCCTCAAAAATAACCGAAACTTCCGGGCAAATGATGTTATTTTGAAACTGATTTTTTTATTTTCAGGTCTTTTATTTATGGTTCAAACCAACGGCATTGCCAAAGAACACACGCTTTCGCCATATGATGTTATGAGCACACCCGACCAGCAATCTCTTCGCTATGGTATATGGTACAGTCCAAAAGAAAAACAAAAAGGATCGATCCTTTTGTTGAACGGTAGAAGAGAATTTATGGAGAAATATTCAGAAACCATCGAAGAATTGAATAACGAGGGTTTTAATGTGTATAGTTTTGACTGGCGCGGTCAAGGCCTTTCAAATCGGATGCTGGCGAACAGACATAAAGGATTTATCGATGATTACGATGTGTATTTAAGTGATTTGGATATGTTTGTTACAAAAATCGTAAATTCTGAACTTGTTCACCCGTTAATCATCATCGCTCACTCCATGGGCGGCCACATTGCGCTCCGTTTTATGCACGATCACCCCGGCGTGGCAGACATGGCGGTCCTGACATCGCCGATGATCGACATTTTTAGATCCAGCCTGTCCAGGGGGGGTGTCAAACTCATTACCCGAATTTTAATCAAAACAGGTTTCAGCCATTCTTATACCATAGGTTCCGGCGATTACACGGATGAAAAATTTAAGGGCAATGAGCTGACTTCAGATCCTGTGAGATTTACGGATGCAAAAAAAGCAATAACAAAAAATCCTGACCTTGCCCTGGGCGGTGCGACATATGGATGGTTATCTGCAACGTTAAAATCCATAGACATTCTCACTCAACCCGAGTTTGCAGCAAAAATTATGACACCGATTCTAATGGTCATCGCCGGCAATGACAAAATTGTTTCTATTAAAGCCCAAAAAAGATTCTGCACAATGCTGCCAAACTGCAGATTAAAAGAAATATCAGATGCCCGCCACGAAATCTTTAAAGAAACGGACGCCGTCCGGTCAATTTTCTGGCGTGAATTTAACAGGTTCACTCATGTCAAATAAACTCCGTAACATACGTCCTATGAAAAGGACAAAAATTGTTGCCACTTTAGGGCCGGCCAGTGATAAAGAAGAAACGCTGCACAGGATGATTCTGGCAGGATTGGATGCGGTGCGCGTTAACTTCTCTCACAGCACCCATGATTATATCATTCCTTTGGTCAAACGGATTCGGGCATTGAGCGATAAGATGGGCGTTCCCATTGCTCTTATCGGCGATTTGCAAGGACCCCGAATTCGCATTGGAGAAATTGCGGATGATACCGCTGTCTTGAAAACAGGCCGTGATATTTGTCTAACCCCCAGACAGCTAACAGGAAACAAGGAAATTGTATCGGTAAGTTATCCCGGCATGGCCGATGACCTACACATGGGCAGTCTGATTCTGGTTGATGACGGCAACATTGAACTTGAAGTGATTAAAATTGACGCCAGTGGAGATATATGGTGCCGAATACTAAAAGGTGGTGCGCTGTCAAGCCACCGGGGCATCAACCTGCCGGGATTACGGGTCAACCTTCCGTCAATTACTCAAAAAGACTATGCGGATATCGATTTCGCCATTTCCCAGGATTTTGATTTTCTGGCGCTTTCTTTTGTTCAATCTGCTGAGGATGTCCGTCAGTTAAAGGATTATCTGAACCAAAAAAGATCAAATATTTCTGTTATTGCCAAAATTGAGCGACAAAACGCTTTGGATGATATTGAGGCTATTTCACACGAAGCCTGGGGCGTTATGGTGGCCCGGGGTGATCTGGCTCTGGAAATGAGTTTGCAGGAAGTACCCATTGCACAAAAGTGCATTATTGACGTTTGCCGAAAAGCCGCGGTTCCGGTGATAACCGCCACCCAGATGCTCGAGTCCATGATTAACATGCATAAGCCCACCCGCGCTGAGGTTGCCGATGTGGCCAATGCGATCTTAGACGGCACAGACGCACTGATGCTGTCAGCCGAAACAGCCATCGGCCGGCATCCCATTGAAACCGTTTCCATCATGTCAAAGATTGCCGTTTCCACAGAGAACGCCTGGTTTCAGGGAAAGTTATCCGGCCCTTTAATGTTTACCCCACCTCAAGAAATTGAGCCAACGGTTGCATATGCCGGTAATTTAGTGGCTGAATCTTTATCAGCCACAGCGATTGTAGCTTACACCGCCTCCGGTTTGACCGCCTGTCGGGTGGCCTGTCATCGACCCCATCGGCCCGTACTGTCATTTTCGGCAACGTCTCAGGTTCAGCGTCGACTGGCTTTAACCTGGGGTGTGGAGAGCGCTTTAATCGAAGCAATAAAAGAAACAGACAATATGGTTGAAGTTGCCGTCAGCGAGGTGCAGCGTTTCGGTCTTGCCGAATCCGGAGACACAATTGTCATTATTGCCGGCACACCGCCTCATGGAAAAAGCGGTCGCACCAATACGCTCAAAGTTGAGCGAATACCCTAAGGAGGATCATTGGTGCCCAAAATAATGTTAAATCCATTAATTTGTCATTTGATAAGAAATCGCTAAATACGAAGATTTGATATTATTGGAATATTGGAGTGCTGGAGTATTGGAAATTTTGCTTTATTCATTACTCCAAGGTTCTCTTGAAATTGTCATATAAAATTCCAACAATTTAAGGTTAATAGATAATAAGTCAATGTCTATTTTGAACAAGACTGAAGGAGCTTACTATGGAACTTGAAGATAAAAAGGTCATTATCCTGGTGGAAGAAATGTTTAATGTTTTTGAATTCTGGTATCCCTTTTATCGACTGAAAGAAGCCGGAGCCCAGGTGACGGTTGTCGGCTCCGGGAGAACCGAAGAATTTACCGGTAAACCCGGCACCCAAGTTCGTCCGGATATCAATGCGGATCAGGTGTCTGCCGGAGACTATGACGGGGTTATTATTCCCGGAGGATATGCGCCGGATATGATGCGCCGCTATCCGGCCATGGTTCAGATCGTTAAAGATCTCTTCAATGCCGGAAAAGTCGTCGCCGCCATTTGCCACGCCGGTTGGATGCTGGCTTCGGCCAATATTCTGGATGGCCGAAAGACAACGTCATTTTTCGCCATAAAAGACGATATGGTTCACGCCGGAGCTTTGTGGATGGATGAATCCGTGGTGGTGGACGGCAATCTCATCACCAGCCGAACGCCGGACGATCTTCCGGATTTTATGAGGGCGATTATTGCTGCACTTAAATAGTGCCTGAACGAAAAATCCTAGTTTTCATTCGGTCACTAAATAGACAGCAGCAAGGTAAAGAACTCTGTTCCGAAGGATCAGGCTTTAGCAAAAGAATAGTATGAGAAAGTATCACCCATGCCAACAGGAACATTCCGATTTTATGAAGAATTGAATGAATTCCTGCCGAAGCACAGGAACAAAGTCGATTTTGAAGCCGAGTTCAACGGGAGAAAATCGATAAAAGATATCATCGAAGAATGTGGGGTTCCGCCAACAAAAGTCGATCTGGTTTTAATCAATGGGAAATCGGTAGATTTTAATACCATTTTTCAAGACGGCGATCGTGTTAGTGTATATCCTGTTTTCGAGCGTCTCAACATTCAAAATGTGACGCAGCTCAGAAGGGTTCCGCTTCGACGAATTCAATTTATAGCGGATATCCATATGGAAAAAATAGTTGAACCGATGCGGATGTTAGGATTTGATATCGATTTCAATCCATCTTACACCCAGAAAGATATCATAAAAATATCTAAAAAGGAAAACCGAATCATATTCACAACGCGCAAAGAACTAAAGAGGTCCAAATCGGTAACCCATTGTATTTTGATGCGTCCAGACACGACGATAAAACAGATAAAATACGTGATGGAATATCTGGATGTGAAGCCTTCCCCAATCTAAAGGGAGGGTTTTGCCTTACGACAGTGTTTCGCGCCCAGGTTAGGATTTCTGTTTATTTTGTATAGCCTTTGTCAGATACCCTACGATTGATAACAATACCGTATCTTTTTCCGAAGGACATGATTTTGGCAGGATCGAATCCGCCTGTTTGATAGAGTTTTTTGAAATCGGGCGTAGAGATCAGATGAAGAATGTAACTGAGGTGCCCTGAATATCCGGTTGCATCCAGATGCTGGAGCTTTTTGACGGTCATTTTGGCCATCTCCACGGATTTTCGATGAACCACGGGTCCTTTAGCGGTGCAGGTTTCCAGAGAATAGAGCTGCCGACAGCTGAAGGGTCGGATGTCGTAAATCCGACAAGTATTATCCTTGCTCAGAAACGGACATCGTGCAACAGACCGTTTTTTCTTCTTTTTCATATTTTTGACAAGTTTTTTGCAAAGGTCGATCTGATCAGACTTGCTGAGGGTTTCCATCCATTCTAAAATGATGAATCCTTCCAGGGTGATGATATCCACATGACCAAAATGGATGCAGCAAAAGGAACAACCCGTTTTGCAGACAGCATTTACCGTAAACGGTTGTGCTCGTATTATAAAATCATTATAGATGTCTTTTATTTTTTCCTGTTTTGTTTTAATATCCATTTTACCGTCGATAATGAAAAAAATATGAAAAAGTGGATATACTACACAAATTGCCGTATTAATCAAAAGATATTATTCCTCGATTTAGATCTTTCATTGGTGATTATAGATAAAAGCATAGCAATCATTATAACTTGTTACCCCATAATCCCAGGAGGTGAAGCATGCGTATCATACTGATTGGCCAGGCAGCATTTGGAGCAAAGGTACTGGAAGGTCTGCTGGAGCGGAACGAAAACATCGTAGCGGTTTATGCACCACCGGACAGGCCGGGCGGCCGGACCGATCCGCTCAAAGACACGGCGATGTCTAAAAAAATCGACGTTTTTCAGCCCCAAACGTATAAAGATGACGCGGTTTTTGCCGAGTACACGGACCTGAAACCAGACCTTACCGTTATGGCGTTTGTCACGGATATTATCCCGGAACGATTTTTTGATGTTCCCACCCACGGTACCATCAATTATCATCCATCCCTTTTGCCGCGCCATCGGGGTGCCAGTGCCATTAACTGGGCCGTAATCATGGGCGACAGCAAAACCGGGCTGAACATCTTCTGGCCGGACGGCGGTATCGATACAGGGCCCATTCTTCTTCAAAAGGAAATCGCCATCGGTCCGGATGACACCACCGGTTCGCTCTATTTCAACCATCTCTTTCCCATGGGCGTTGATGCCATTTTAGAATCCATCGACCTCATAAAGGCAGGCAACGCACCCAAAATTCCTCAGGATGAAGCCGGTGCCACCTATGAACCCCCTTGCGATGACAAGGTGGCGGGTATCGATTGGAACACACCGGCAGACGAGCTTTACAACCTGATTCGCGGCTGTGATCCTCAACCCGGTGCTTTTGCAATGTTAAGAGGTGAAAAGGTTCGTTTTTACGGCGCGAAACAAATCGAGGAATCCATAGCTGATGCTCCGGGGACCATATTGAATGTTGACGATAAAGGGATTCATATCGCCCTTTCAGGGGGAAGACTAATTGTGGGCAAGGTCAGACCGGTAAAAAGCGGAAAAATGGCGGCGGCTGAATTTGCCGCTGAAAAAGGCCTAAAAGCCGGGGACAAGTTCGACACATAAACCCCGCTTTCAAATTTAAAAGGCCTTTGAAAAATGGTTAATTTTTCAAAGGCCTTTTTTAAAAAACAGACTGTCCGCTTAAATTAGGCGGCTTTTTCGATTTTTACCGCACAGACCTTATATTCCGGAATTTTGGCAGCAGGATCAAAAGCCGAATTCGTTAAAACATTGGCCGAATTTTCGGCAAAATGAAACGGTACAAACAACAGACCGGGCTTTACCTTTTTACTTATCCTGGCCGGCACCTCAATTTCGCCCCTGCGAGTGGCCAGCTTGACGGTATCCCCTTCCTTCACCGACAGGTTCGCGGCATCTTCAGGATGAATTTCCACATATCCGGTTTTTTGTTCGGTATCAAGATGCCCAGAAGCCCGGGTCATCGTACCGGTATGATAATGGGCGAACATGCGGCCGGTGGTAAGAAAGTATGGATACTCATTGTCAGGCATCTCGGCCGGATCGAGATACTCGATGGCATGAAACAGGCCTTTGCCTCTGGTAAATTGAGCGGCATGTAAAAACTGGGTTCCCGGATGCTCAGCGTTCGGGCAGGGCCACTGCAATCCGTTCAGTCCCAGCCTGCCATACGTCATGCCGGCGTAACTCGGGGTTACGGTAGTTACTTCCTTGAAAATGGCTTCCGGATCTGCATAATTCATCTCATAGCCCATGGCGGTGGACAGTTTTGAGGTGATTTGCCAGTCGTCCATTGCATTTCCGATGGGTTCAATGGCTTTATGGACTCGCATGCAGCGGCGTTCGGTATTGGTAAACGTGCCGTCCTTTTCGGCCACCGAAACCGCAGCAAAAACCACATCCGCTTTTTCTGCGGTTTCGGTAAGAAAAATGTCCTGACAAATCAGCAGGTCAAGGTTTTCCAGAGCTTTTAAAAGATGGTGTTGATCGGGATCGCTCAGCATCGGGTTCTCGCCGACCACATATAGCGCTTTGAGTTTGCCGTCGATCATGGCCTGCACCATATCGGTGATGGTGTAGCCAATCTTGTCAGGCAACGCTTTGCCCCATACTTTGGCAAATTTTTCATTGTTGGCCTCAACCGCTACCGGCTGATAGGCCGGGAAAACATTAGGCAAGCCCCCCATGTCACAGGCACCCTGAACATTGTTCTGACCTCTTAGGGGATTCACACCACCGCTTTTTACCCCGACATTCCCGCAAAGCATGGCCAGATTACAGCAGGATTTAACATTGTCCACGCCGGTGGTGTGCTGGGTAATTCCCATGGCATAGAGAAGAGACGCCGGTGAGTTGGTGGCATAAAGCTCGGCCATTTTTTCCAGGTCCGCTTGAGCAATGCCGGTGATGGTTTCGACCTTGTCCGGCGTATAGGTTTCGACAACCGCTCTGAAAGCGTCGAATTCTTCGCACCTTTCCTCGATATAGGGTTTGGCATGCCAGCCATTTTTAAGAATGATATGCATCATGCCGTTGAGCATGGCCACATCGCTGCCAAGACGCTGGGTCACGGCGACATCGGCGAAACGGGACAGCTGGATATTTCTGGGATCGGCCACAATCAACTTGGCCCCTTTTTCCTTGGCCCTGAAGACACGCCGGGCAATCAGCGGATGACACGCGGATGTGTTCGAACCTGTGATAAAGATACAGGCCGAATCCTCAATTTCGGCGATGGAATTGGTCATAGCGCCACTTCCAAATGCTGCGGCCAGACCGACCACAGTGGAAGAATGTCAGAGCCGGGCGCAGTGATCCACATTGTTGGTCCCGATCACTGCTCTGGCAAATTTTTGAACCAGGTAATTTTCTTCATTGGTAATTTTAGCGGAAGCCAGTACACCGACGCTATCCGGGCCGTGGGCCTCAATAATGGCCTTTAGTTTGTCGGCGGTGGTCTGGATGGCGTCATCCCAGGAGGCTTCCTGCAACTGGCCGTTTATCTTCAGCATAGGTGACGTCAAGCGCTTGTCGCTAACCACATGTTCGTGGAGATTCCAGCCCTTGATGCACAATTTGCCCTCATTAACCGGATGGGTTTTCATGGGCAGTGTATCGATTAGCCGGCCGTCCATCACCTGGAAAAGAACACCGCAACCGGTACCGCAATATGAACATGTTGAAGGAATGATTTTAAAATCCATACTTATCGCTCCTTAATATTATTTGGAGATTTTTCATTGAATATTGACAACTGTCTTTATCAATTTTTAATCTTCAATCCTTAGATTGGTTTCGGTTCCAGCGTGACTTCTTCTCCCAGCATATTAAACGGTGACTGGTCTGCGCTGGTTCCAGTTTTATAATCAAATACATCAGACACGATATCGTTAACTTTTCGGTAAAGCAGGCGTAAGGAAATATCCACCGGGCAGGCGTCCTCGCAAAGTCCGCAGTCGATACAACGCCCCCCCATATGAACCGCCCGAACCAGATGAAAAATCGGAATTTCCGGCGGAATACTGCCGGTAGCGATCAAGTCCTTATGCTCAAGACTACATTCCTTGCAAAAACAAACCGGACAGATATCACGGCATCCGTAACATTTGAGGCATTTCTGTAACTCATACATCCACCGGTTATATCGGTCTTCCTGACTGAATTCCTCAGCCGTTTTAACATCCATGTTATTGTCTATACCGATCATCATTTTCAAAGGCGCTGCCTTTTCAGGCTCGAGATAGGAACAATCCCCATGCTCTTTGAGTTTGGAGGGACAGCAATTGACGCTTAATGTCTCTATATTGTCCGGTTTCAACTGATTCCAGACATAAAGAACATTCAAAGCTCTCTGATTGCAATCTCGAACCAAAAGTCCTATTTTCAGTTCCGGATGTTCTGCAGCGATCTTTGTTGCCATCTTTTCCAAAGAATACCGGGCCTTGCCGGCGATCAAATCGTCAGTTTCATCCAGATTGTCCTTGGTAAAGCAATGGGGCAAGGGGTGTCCCTGAATTTTTTTATATCCCAAGAAGATGTCCACCTTGCCCTGTTCAAGCCACTCTCTCACTTGTTCTTGCATATCATCCTCCCTCCGCAGTCAGCGTTTCCTGCGACGCTTCCGATAAACTCACAACAGCGGACATGTCAAAGTCGCCGGACAGAGGGCTGGGGCCCAATGACTGTATTTTATTCGTAAAACTGGTGACTACTTGAACAAATTTCTGGGCTTCGGCCGAAGATATCCAGTCTAAATGTAACCGGCCTTCTAATCCCATAAAAGCCAAAAGTTCCTGAAGAAACGTCATCCGTTTAATGGTCATGTAATTACCATACAGGTAATGGCAGTCGCCGACATGTCACCCGCCCACCAGGACGCCGTCGGCTCCGCTCTGAAATGCACGCAAAATGTGGTGCGGCGATACCGTGGCGGAACACATGACCCGGATGGGACGAATATTGGGCGGGTATGCCAGTCGGCTTACACCTGCCAGATCCGCCGCCCCATATGCACACCAGTTACACATAAAAGCTATGATTTTAGGCTCATATTTATCCTCGTTCACATTTTTCTCCTTTCCAATGGATTAAGCGCTCAATGCGCTTTTAATCTGAGCGTAAAGTTGATTATTGTTAAAGCCCATCAGCGTCGGTGCCTCGGAAGGGCATACTGCTGCACAGGCGCCACACCCTTTGCACAAGGCCGCGTTGACTTCAGCCACAAATTTTTGATTGTCAAAATCGATGGCGCCATACGGACAAACATTGATGCATCCCAGGCAGCCCGAACACAGCTCGGCACGAATATCTGAGACAATACCGCCCACTTTAATGCTCTCCAGGGCCAGTACGGTGGAAGCCCTTGCCGCAGCAGCTTGTGCCTGGGCAATGCTCTCCTCGATGGGTTTCGGGTAATGGGCCATACCACACAGAAAAATACCGTCATTGGCAAAATCCACCGGCCTTAATTTTTGATGGGCTTCCAAGAGCCATCCGTCGGAATCCAAAGGTACCTTAAATAACTGAGCCAACGAATGATCCCGGTGGGATACAATGGCTGATGCCAAACAAAGAATATCGGCCTTCACGGCCAGTTTGCGGTTGAGTATCCGGTCTGTAAACTGGACGATGACCTGGTCGCCGTCAGGCTTTACTTCTGGCTTTTGATCGACAGAATAAGAAGAAAAGATCACGCCGGCATCCCTTGCCTCGCGATAGAGATCCTCCCTTTTCCCATAGGTTCTAATATCCCTGTAAAGAATTGCAACATTCACACTGGGATTTTTTTTCTTGAAGTCGATGGCACTTTTGACGGAATGGGTGCAGCATACTTTTGAACAGTATGGGCGGTCTTCATCTCTGGATCCCACACACTGGATAAACACGACATTTTCAGCCTGATCGATCCGGGGATCGTTATTTTTAAACAGATCATCGACTTCCAGGTGGGTCATCACCGCCTTGTGTTCCCCGTAAAGGTATTCATCGGGCTTGTACTCTTTGGCACCGGTGGCGATAACCGCCACCCCGTGCTCAATCGTTTTGGTTGATTCGGAGTTTCTAAGCTCGGTTTTGAAATTGCCGATAAAACCATCTACGTTACTAATTCTCGTCCCCGTATGGACGGTGATGCGGTCGTCCGATCCCACTGATGTTACAAGACCTTTGACAAAAGATCCCACATCTTCATCTTTATGGGTTTTGCCCAGCATCAAAGCGTTACCACCCAAAGTATCTGATTTTTCTACAAGATCCACAGGATATCCCTGATGTGCCAGTGATACAGCGGCTGTCATTCCGGCAATCCCGCCGCCGATCACCATCGCCGAATGGGATACCGGAAGATCCGTTTGCTTCAACGGTGCTAAAAGGTTGGTTTTTGCAACAGCCATTCGAACAAGATCCTTGGCTTTTTCGGTGGCCGCGTGCGGGTCGTTTGCATGAACCCAAGAGTCATGATTTCGAATGTTGGCCATCTCAAATAAATATTTGTTCAGGCCGGCATTGATAAGGGTTTCTTGAAACAGCGGCTCGTGTGTCTTGGGTGTGCAGGCCGCCACGACCACGCGATTGAGGCCTTTTTGTGTGATGATATCCGTCATTTTTTCCTGGGTATCCTGGCTGCAGCTAAACAAGTTTTCTTCTACATAGGCCACATTCGGTAAGGTTTTGGCATATTCTGCCACTTCCGGGACTCTCACCACACCACCGATGTTAATCCCGCAGTTGCATATAAATACGCCGATTATAGGCGGTTCTTCACTAACATCCCTTTCAGGGGGCAGCTCGAGGATCTTGGTCCGGGTGTTGCGGGCCGACGCCAGGTGCTCTGTTGCCGCACAGGCCGAAGCACTGGCTTCCATTACCGACTGGGGGATATCCTTGGGACCGGTGAACGCACCGCATGCATAGATTCCTTCCACAGAAGTCGCTACGGGATGGAAACTGTCGGTTTTCGTAAAAAGGTATTCATCAAGGTCGACGCCGATACGCTTTGAAAGATCCGCAACATCCTGATGGGTTTCAAGGCCCACGGACAGAACAAACATGTCAAAAATTTCTTCTTTGATCGTGCCGTCTTCCCCGATATACCGAACCGATACATCATCGCTGCCAGGTACCGGATCTATGGTGTGAATCCTGGATCGGACAAATCTAATCCCTGCTTTTTTTGCATTTTCATAATATTTATCAAAGTCTTTGCCGTGGGTTCGCATATCCATGTAAAAAACCGCGCAGTCGAGCGGCTCGTTGCTGTGCTCCGTAGCGATCACTGTCTGCTTAATGGCATACATGCAGCAGACCGAGCTACAGTAGGCATTGTCACAACGGTTGAGGTCCCTGGATCCCACACATTGCAACCAGCCGATTTTTTTCGGTTCCTTATGGTCTGACGGTCTGACCAGATGCCCCGAAAAAGGGCCGGTGGCGGAAAGAATCCGTTCAAATTCCAGAGAAGTGATCACATTGGGCAGGCTGGTATATGCATAAGTATCAAACCGGCTGGGATCGAATGCTTCAAACCCTGGCGCCAAAACGATGGACCCCACGTCAAACTCGACAACTTCCTCTTTTTGTGAATGATCAATGGCGTCAACAGGGCAAAAATCGGCGCATATCTTACATCCGTCGGTCTTAAAATGGGCGCACTTGGTCCGGTCTATGGCCGGTGTATTGGGGACCGCCTGAGCATATGGGACATAGATCGGTTTTCGGCCTTTGAGGCCTGCATCATATTCTGACGGTATCTTTTTAACCGAATGTTTTGTTACATTTTCTCTAATTTTATCAACAGTAATATGCCCCGTTGGACAGACAAAGGCACACGCACCGCAAGCCATACATACATCCGTTTGGATATGAAACGGGGTGTCCACCTTCATCTCCACCCCTCGACCGGTGAGACTGATGGCACTGCTGCCCATTCTTTCACAGATACGGGTACACAGCCCACAAAGGATGCAGGTGTCGTCTTTAATCTTAAAGCGGGTTTCTTTAAGGTTGTATTTGGCAGCAAGCTCCTTGATGATGGGGACATCCGGACAGCGGGCAAGTAGTAATTCCACATTCAACCTTCTGCCCTCGTGTACCATTTCGGTGTCGGTTTTAACCTCCATTCCTTCCCAGATGGGATAATTACAGGAGGTTACGAAGCGTGTTCGGCGTCCGTCATAAAGCTCCACGGTGCACAAACGGCACATTCCGGCAGGTTCGAGCGCTTTATGGTGACACAGCGTCGGAATTTCAACCCCGTATTTTTCAGCAACTTGAAGAATATACTGCCCTTCTTCTCCCTGAACTTTTTTCCCGTTAAGCTTAAACGTAATCATGAATTTTAACCTTATCGTATCCTTTGATTATTGGATGAGTATGGCATCGAATTTACAGGCATCGTAACAGATGCCGCACTTTATGCACTTTTCCAAGTCTAAATGATGAGGTTTTTTCTTTTCACCTGTAATGGCTTCCTCGGGGCATCGTTTGGCACAAAGGGTGCAACCGTTGCAGGCCTCGTCGTCGATTTCATAGTGAAATAAAGGTTTACAGACGCCCGATGGGCACTTCTTGTCCTTAATGTGGGCGTCATATTCATCTCGAAAATAAAGTATCGTCGTCAGTACGGGATTCGGCGCCGAGGTCCCCAGTCCACAAAGGGAAAACTTCTGGATCATCATACCCAGCTCTTCCAAAAGCTCGATGTCGCCTTCTTTTCCGTTTCCTTTGCAAATATCGGTCAGAATATCCAGCATGGCTGTAATCCCTTCACGGCAGGGGTTGCACTGACCGCATGATTCCTCTTTTAAAAAATCCACAAAATACCGGGCCACGTCCACCATGCAAGTGTCCTGGTCCATAACAATCATGCCGCCGGATCCCATCATGGAACCGACTTTGATTAATTCATCAAAATCAACACCCAGACCTAAAAATTGCTCGGGGATGCACCCGCCCGAAGGACCGCCGGTTTGAACCGCTTTGAATTTTTTCTTTTTCGGGATACCGCCGCCGATGTCAAAAACGATCTCCTTAAGGGAGATCCCCATGGGAACTTCCACCAGTCCGGTGTTTTTCACCTTACCCACCAGACTGAAAACTTTCGTTCCTTTACTGTGAGTTGTTCCCATTTTGGCGTAATTGTCGGCTCCCTTTAAAAGAATCGCCGGAACATTTGCATATGTCTCCACATTATTCAAGTTTGAAGGATTCTCTCTGAACCCTTTTTCAACTGTATGGATATATTTGGCCCTGGGTCTGCCCACCTTTCCTTCCAGAGAAGCCATTAATGCTGTTGATTCACCACAGACAAAAGCGCCGGCTCCGGTTGAAATCTTAACGTCAAAGCTGAAATCAGATCCTGCGATATTTTCACCAAGAAGCCCGTATCTCTTCGCGCTTTTAACAGCGGTGACCAGTCTTTTCACCGCAAGGGGATATTCATTTCGAACATAGAAAAACCCCTGACTTGAACCGATGGCCCGTGCAGCAATCAACAAGCCTTCAAGAACACTGTGTGGGTCGCCTTCTAAAATGCTTCGGTCCATGTATGCACCGGGATCACCTTCATCGGCATTGCAAATGATGTATCTTTCACCATTGTGCTTGGCACACGTCTCCCATTTGATGCCTGTGGGAAAACCGCCCCCACCGCGCCCTCTTAGACCCGAGTCCTTAACCGCCTGGATGATTTCTTTGGGCTCCATATCCTTTAGCGCTCGAATAAAGGCCTGATAACCTCTCCTGGCGATATATTCTTCTATGCTGTCAGGATCGATGTAACCACAATTCCGCAAAGCTATCTTTACTTGTTTATCAAAAAATGAAACATCTTCTAAAATGGGGATTTCCTCTAAGGGCGTAACTCCAGCCATGGGATTTTGTATGTCATCTTCCAGAAATGAACGCGGATCTTGCATCTGCCCCAGGATCCACTTTTTATTGAAATTGCTTTCCCTATAATCCTGAATCATATCCAGAATTTTATCTTCCGTTATATTCTTATAAAGAAGCCGGGGCTTCCCTTTTTCGAATATCTCAACCAGCGGTTCAAGTTCGCAGAAACCGATACAACCGGTCTGGTTAATACTAACGCCGTTGTTACCGGGAAATTCTTTCGCAGCCGTTTCTAGTGATGCTTGAGCACCTGCAGCAATGCCACACGAAGCTATCCCGACGTTAACCTTAACCGCTTCCGGATAATAAAGCTTCTTGCTGTAATCCTCACTGATAACCTCTAGATCTTTTGCAGACTCGATTTTCATCATTCGTGCCTCTATTGTGTGTTATTCATACTTTTCTAAAATCTTATCTACTTCAGTATAAGCAATGCGACCATGCGTGTCTTCATTAATCTTAACCACTGGTCCAAGACTGCAACAGCCGATACAGCGTACCGATTCAAGGGTAAATCGCTGATCCTCTGTGGTTTCGCCATCCTCTATGTTCAAAGATTCTTCAAGCTTTTCACGTATTCTCTCACCACCCCTGACATGACAGGCTGTGCCTAGACAGATAGAAACAATGTTTCTACCTCTCGGCTCAAGACTAAACGTGCTGTAAAAGGTGGCTACGCCATAAATCTGGCTGAGAGGAACCCCGATACTGGTGGAAAGATATGCTAAAGCCGGTGTTGGAAGATGGTTGTAACGCCTCTGAATTTCCTGAAGCATCATAATCAAATTTTCTTTGTCATTGTTAAAATCTTCCTCGATAATCCGATCGAGCTCCATATAATCTATTTCCGTTGTTTCAATGCTTTCCGCCAAACATGGATCGCTCATATGCTTACCCTCCTGATACAACAAGCTGAAATCGATGCGACGATTTTATAATGACTTTTATAATGACTTAGACTGATTTTGGGGCATAGGAATGTTGGTAACCGGGCAGTTTTCAACGCAGTTTCCACAGCCTGTGCAAAGATCCATATTAATACTGCGTGGACGTTTTCTAACCTTTACTTTGAAGTTCCCGGCAGATCCTTCAACAGATTCCAGATCCGCGTATGTGATAATTTCGATGTTCAGGTGCCGGCCGACCTCGACCAGTTTCGGTGAGATAATTCACATGGCACAATCATTGGTGGGAAACGTTTTGTCCAGCTGGGCCATCACCCCCCCGATGGACGGTGATTTTTCAACGAGATAAACATAATATCCCGCATTGGCAAGATCTAGAGCAGATTGCATTCCTGCAATGCCGCCCCCTAAAACCAGAACCGATCCGATTACATCGTTGGCCATCGTTCGATCCTCCTGTGAAAAGAACAATTTTTGGGTAATGACATGGGACGCAACAATTCACTTATCATGGAAAAAATCATTGTTTACCTATAAGGAATTAAAAATTTTGTCAATAAAATTCTATGGGTAAGACAATGTGATATACCACAGAAGAATCTAATTCCAAATAATAGATTGACCATTTAAGATCCACAGTTGAGATTTCATTAAATATTTTGTCCATTACAGCCATTTATTTTGTTAAATCGGTTCTTTTAATCGAATAAAAATTATGATATGGATGGCCCAATTAAATTACAATTTAGATAAATACACACCATTTGAAAAGGTCTTGCCATGACACAAAGAGACGATGACAGAGATGATAGAATAGATCAATTTAATGAAAATCTGGAAGACGATAATAATGAACAGTATTCCCTATGGAAAGAAGAGAAAAGGCTAAGATTCGGAACAAACGCACCCAAAATATCTGAAAAAATCCCTTTATCAAAATTTGGTATCGGATTTTTGATTCTGCTAATTCTTTTAATTTTGCTGTTTGCCAGAAATCGAAGCGCCGTGCTTGATAATCGAATTGCCGCATTGGAAAACAGCGTAAAAGGTTTTGAAGAAATGGTTGATAAGTTGGACGTGCTTGATAACCGGGTGACGCAAGTTTGGGAACAGGCCCAAACGTTTCAACAGTTCAAGGAGCGCTTTGACCGGTCTGAAGCAGCTTTAACGTCAAGGATGGATCAGATCGTGATAAATTTAGGCAACCTTCAAAAACAGATGTCCAAAGTCAGAACTCAGAAAGCCAAAACTTCAAAAACTGCAAAAGTATCCAAGACAACCACCGGAAATCGATATCACATTGTTAAGCCCAGTGAAACATTGTACCAGATCGGACCCCGGTACGGTTTGACAGTAAAAGAATTGCGTCAGCTTAATAAACTGGGTGATGGTGATACCATCTATCCGGGACAAAAGCTTGTGGTAAGTCCTTGAGCCCTTCTATATGTGACAAACATCAATGCCCCCAGGAAATATTTTACCCTAATAAAGTTTTTTCAGCCTTTAATTTCAAAAGCTCTTTAGTAACACTTTGACGCGAAAAAAGACCATTTCTGGATGGAAACAAACAACAAAGGCAGAGCCCATGGACTCTGCCTTTGTTGTCTGATGGTTTTTTCGATGGACTATTTAAAGGTTCTTCATAACATCTTAGGTGTCGAGAAAATACTCCTGCCTTGGTTTTAGTCGAAAAACACTTTGTTTTTATCGGAAATTTTGTATCCTAAAGCTAAAAGTATCTTTCGTTTTGTTTCCATTCTGCATGGCATCCCATTTTCAATCCGTGTAATTGTAATAGGAGATATTCCAGCTTTTCTGGAAAGCTCGGCCTTACTCATCATGAGAGATTCTCGAATTTTTTTTAGGCGATTTTGGCTCATTGAATAAAATTTTCTTCCGTGTTGGTTTTAAAGATAATTATTAATTATATCATAAACTTGTATTTTATCAATGTCAAGCAAAATTATATATAATTTATATATAATTCTATTGAATTAGAATATATTGTATTTCATTAAAATAAGTTACCATATATTGTGCCCTAAAAATTTAATCTATTCTTGAAAATCGAACTGCTTAAATAAAACTTTTGTTTAAGTCACTCTGTCAGGGATTTTATCCCGACGTTGCGTTGATGATAGCCTCGGGGCAAAATTGCTATCGCAAGATTTTTCTGGATGACCGGTTTTCAGGTGCAAAATTTGATTAGTGTAGAAATTCCAAGATGATTCGTTCTGCACAACGTTGACTCGGTTTAGGGTTTGATGATATGGATAAATCTAAGGTTGGTTTTTTCATCATCCAAACGAATACAAATAATTCAAGTTTTTAATTAGGATGTCGATAAATTAATAAATTAAATCATTGATGAGCGTTAGAGCAAATCCAAGCACGGAACAAAATTAAAGGTCAAGGTCAACACTTGGAATATCATCATCGTTTAACAATACTAGACCACTATATTAGACAATTGCCTCCTTTTCCCGCAACTGTCAACAAGGTCATGGAAATCTGCCGTGATGTAAATACATCACCCACAGATCTGACCAAGGTCATCAGTTTAGACCCGGTGCTCACGGGAAAGGTGATGCAACTTGTTAATTCAGCCTATTTTGGTCTCTCACGTGAAATTATCTCCCCGGTTCGGGCGGTTGTTATGCTGGGTATGAATACGGTTAAAAATCTTGTTCTCGGCGCAACCGTGATGAGCGCCTTTGGGACAAGTAAAAACTTTCGTGCGTTAAACATGGATATGTTCTGGAAACATTCTCTTGGCGTCGGCGTTATTGCCAAACTGATCGCCCAAAAACGCAACATTGACCAAAAGCTGCTGGAGGGATATTTCATCGCCGGGCTTTTGCATGACATTGGAAAAATCCCTCTGAACAGCAAATTTTCTGATGAATACCGGAATATATTAGGAATACCGGAAAAAAAGCCTCAGCCTCTCTTCATTTCTGAAAAACAGCTGCTGGGAATTGATCATGCCTATGTGGGAAATCTTATCGCAAAAAAATGGAAACTGGGAGAGGAAATTTCAGATACCATTACCTATCATCACGCCCCGGAAACATATCAAGGTGTGCAAAACGACATTCTTTTCACCGTCATTCTATCGGACCATTTTGCAAATAATTCGGAAATCGGTTATTCCGGAAACCGTTATTTTGAAAATATTTACCCTGAAGTCATGCGATATCTCGGAGATGACACTGAATTTTCTTTTGATAATATCAGTGCGTTTAACGGTGAAGTCGAGCAAGAGATAGAAAACGCCCAAATATTTTTGAAGATCGCCGGTTGAGGAGAAAATTATGAAACTTCGTTTCTGGGGTGTGCGCGGCTCTATTGCATGTCCTGGGCCCAAAACAGTGGAATTCGGAGGCAACACTCCATGCTTGGAACTTCGGTTCGGCGAAAAAAACAGACTCATCATCATCGATGCCGGAACCGGTATCCATCCGCTGGGACATCGCCTGGTGTGGAATGATATTCAAGACGGACCCATAACCACCGAAATATTTATAACCCATACCCACTGGGATCATATTATCGGATTCCCTTTTTTCAGACCGATATATATTCCCGGCACAAAACTGAAGGTATATGGCCCGATAACATTTGAAGACGATTCCCTTGAGAAAATAATGGGTGATCTACTACGATACCGATACTTTCCGGTGCTGCACGGTGAGCTTACAGCAAATATCGAGTATTTACAGCTCGGTGAATGCAAAATGGATCTTGGCGACGGAATCACGCTGAAAACAAAATATTTGAATCACCCGTTACTCTGTCTCGGTTATCGGTTTGAATTTAACGGCAAAGTTTTGTGTACCGCCTATGACACAGAGCCCTTTAGAAACGTTTTCTCAACAGACACAAACGCTGCGGATTTTGATCCCGTCGTTCGTCATGAAGGAGAAGAGGCCGCCCGTGAAGAGAATGAAAAATTGCTCGATTTTTATCGCGATGCAGATATTCTTATCCATGATTGTCAATATACCAAGGAAGAATACTTTTCATCAAAAATAGGCTGGGGACACTCATTTTTTGAACACGCAATCGATTCCGCCCTCAAGGCCAATGTTAAAAAAATAGTCCTTTTTCACCATGATCCTCTGCGGACAGACCAGGAACTGTTTGAACTCGAAAAGCACTGTCAGAAACATCTTGGCAACCCGTCCGACCTGGAAATTTTAGTGGCAAAGGAAGGAATGGAAATTGTACTTTGAAATGTGAATAGAAATCATTTTACCGTATGTGTTCAAGGGGTTTGCTTCCCCGTGAACACATACCTAATTCCTGCCAATATCCCATCAAATTGCAGATACATACCTTTTTAATTTCATAGGGGTTGAAAAATCAAATATTATTCATATATATTTAATCCTGATTCAAGGATGACTATCGGTCCTATATCCAATTAATAGAAAAAGAATATTTATGACAAAAAACATCGGCTTTATTTCCACACGCTTTTCAGGCACCGACGGTGTGACCATGGAAGCCAGCAAGTGGTCGAAAGTTCTAACTCAAAAAGGGCACAGCTGTTTCTGGTTTGCCGGTGAATTGGACAGGGATCCGAAAAAAAGTTACCTGGTCCCCGAAGCGCATTTCAAGCATGAAAAAAACCAGTGGATCAACGATCAAATATTCGGACACAAAGAACGAAATCCTATCGTAACCGATACCATTTTTGAATTAAAAGTTTTGTTAAAAAAACAGATTCAAACATTTATCTCACAATTTCACATAGACCTTCTCATTGCTCAGAATGTACTCACCATTCCGTTGCATATTCCACTGGGAATCGCTTTAACCGAAATTATCGCCGAAACCCAGATTCCCACCATTGCCCATCACCATGATTTCTATTGGGAAAGAACGCGGTTTTCTGTGAACGCTGTGGGAGATTATCTGAGAATGTCGTTTCCACCCAGCTTAAATAATATCGAACATGTTGTGATCAACTCGGCGGCTCAAGAAGAGCTGGCGCTTCGGACGGGAATTTCATCGATGATCATTCCCAATGTTTTGGATTTTGAGAACCCGCCGGAAACAGATGCCGAGCAAACCGCAGCGTTCCGAAGTTCTATGGATCTGGAACCGCAAGACCATATCATCCTGCAGCCCACCCGCATTGTCCAGCGCAAAGGAATCGAACATGCCATTGAATTGGTCGAAAGCCTGAAAAACACGCGATACAAGCTGGTTATCTCCCATGAAGCCGGTGATGAGGGATATGAATATTCCGAATGGCTTATAGAAACCGCACACGAACGAGGGGTGGATTTAAGATTGGTAAAAACGCGCGTGTCAGATCCGCTAAACGTTCAATCGAATCACAACGCAAATCCGTCGTTGTGGGATATTTATCCCCATGCTGATTTCATTACCTACCCCAGTCTTTATGAAGGATTCGGCAATGCATTTCTTGAAGCGGTTTATTTTAAAAAACCCCTGCTCATCAACCGGTACGCAACGTTTATCAGAGACATTGAGCCCAAAGGGTTTGATCTGATCGTCATGGACGGATTCCTCACCAAAAAAAATGTTCAACAGGTAAGAGATGTTTTGAACTCGTCCCAAATAAAAGAGAAAATGGTCCATCACAATTATGAAGTGGCCAGGCGGAACTATTCCTATGCACCCTTGCGCCGCTGGTTAAGCGCCATCCTGATAAATTTCTTTGGAATGGATGTATAATACACTCCAGTTCCACACCCTTAATTTTCAGCAACGCCAATACAGCAGGGAAGGCCGGGAAAAATTTTTAAGGTAAAATTCTACGGATGCAATCGGTAAATAGAAAAAAGCTGCTGAAACAGAAAAATTCTCGCGGATGTTTTTTATGCGGGCTTGAGAACGAATTTTCGTTGAAAATGAAATGGTATGAAGATCACCAGGCCCGGCAGATACGGTCAACTGTGACGGTTCCGGATCATTTCAACGGCTATCCCGGGGTGGTCCACGGCGGTATTGTTTCGGCAATACTGGATGAAACAGCCGGGCGTTCGGTGATGCTGAACTCCGGCGAAGATGCGTTAATGGTTGCGCTGAAACTAGAAGTGACCTTCCGTCGACCGACACCGACCAATACATCGCTGACGGTTATCGGCTGGGTGATCAAGCAGACCGCGAGCCGGGCTCAGGTTGCCGGAGAGATCCGCCTTCCCGACGGAACCCTTACCGCCGAATGCAAGGCCATCGTCGTTCGACCACCTAAGGAAATACTAGACAAATGGGAAAATGAAAAGCCCTATTGGAAGGTATATGATGATTGAAAATTTCTCCTTTGGAAATATGGTGGTCGATGGAATCACCTATACCAATGACATTAAAATTATTCGAGGGAGCGTAATTTCTCCCTGGTGGAGAAAAAGTGGTCACCAGGTGAACATTGATGACATTCAGGACATTATCGAGGCCAAACCCAATATTCTGGTGCTGGGCAAAGGCAAGCCCGGCATGATGAAATCAACTCGATCGTTATGTGAATTTCTCAAGCAAAACAATATTGATTTAATCGAAGAGAATACATCAAACGCAATAAATACGTTCAACCGGCTCTTTAAACAAAGTAAGAATGTTTGTGCCGGGTTTCATTTAACGTGTTAAGGAGGCTTTAAATGCAAATTCTGGTTCTTTATTTTTCAAAAGGCGGCAACACCAAAAAACTGGCTGAAGCCATTGTAAAAGGGGTTGAAAGTGTCGACGGCGTTAAGGGCGTATTGAAACATACCGATGACGTCACCAAAGAGGATTTTGTATCATCGGACGGCATCATTGCCGGATCTCCCGTCTATTTCGGCGTCATGGCCGCCCAGCTAAAAAAAATCTTCGACGAATTTGTGGGTGTTCGTAAAAAGATGGAAGGCAAGGTCGGCGCCGCCTTTGCAACTTCAGCAGATCCTTCGGGCGGTAAGGAAACCACCATGATGTCCATTATTCAGGTCATGTTGATTTACGGCATGGTGATTGTGGGAGATCCCATGGCGGCCACCGGTCACTTCGGTACGGCCTGTGTCGGTGCGCCGGATAGCGGCAGTCTGGAAAACGGCATGAAACTGGGTCAGAGAGTGGCGGAACTGGCCAAAAAACTGGGCAATTAAATTATATTAAACACGAGTTTCGAACCCGAATATGGCCAATATGATTTTACCTTAAAAAACTTTTCCGACCAGCTACTTTTTTTTGACATTGCTTAAAATTAGGGTTCAATAACTTCGGCATCAAAATAATGGGAAAATAAAATGAAAGGAATTTTTTTGAGATGGTTGATCCTAACATTTTCAATCATCGTTACGTCATACTTGATTGATGGAATACAGGTCAGCGGTTTTTTATCCGCATTCTTTGCTGCCGCTATTTTGGGAATACTGAATGCTTTTTTCCGACCCATACTGTTAATATTGACACTCCCGGTGAATATACTGAGCCTGGGACTTTTTACATTTGTCATCAATGCCATCGTCCTCAAGATGGTTTCCGGGGTGATATCCGGATTTGAAGTTTACGGATTCTGGTCGGCTGTTTTTGGATCACTTTTGATCAGTTTGGTCAGCTGGCTTCTTACATCTTTTATCGGTGGGCGGGGAACGGTTCAGTATATTAATTTAAAAAATGTCGGCGGCAACCGATGGGAAAAGTAAATGCGGATGTCTTTCTAAATTACACCATGAGATTTTTATCCTCACAATAAAGCAACAAGAACGGACCCCATAGACGTTAAGGGAAAACCATCTGTACCCGGAGCAGTTATCGCTAATTAAGCATTTGCGGCGAAACCATATGGACTCCTTGTTTTGCAGCTGTCCTTTTAATTTTCGGACAAAACATATCTTGCGATTTCCTCTACGTGACAATGATCTGTTCCGCAACATCCCCCAAGCACATTCAAATTTTGATTTTTATGATTTTTAGATATATGTAATCAGCAAAAATAATAAAGGAGTGCGTTTCTAATGAACATCATGTATTTTGAAGATATCGAAGTAGGGCAAAATAGGGTTAAATCCGTAACATACCAGGTTAAGAAAGAAGATATCATCGAATTCGCCCGCCAATGGGATCCAAGGTCTTTTCATCTCGACGAAGCAGCGGCAGTGTCATCCGTTTTCGGAGGACTCGTTGCGTGTTCGGCACATATTTTTTCCATTCTTTCGTGGTTTGCCACACATGGTAAGAGGCGCACCGCGTCGATGGCGGCACTGGGCTTTGATGAGCTTCGCATGCGCCATCCTGTTCGACCAGACGACACGCTCTCTTGCACGTTTACATATCTTGAAAAGCACGAGTCCCGGTCCAAGCAAGATCGAGGAATTGTTCGAACTTTGGCATCACTATCCAATCAGCAAAGTATGGAGGTGTTTTCTGCCGTCATCACAACCATGGTCGCAAAACGTCCTCAATAGAAGGAAATCTCAACAAAAACGGAATGAAAAAGCGGAGAAAAAATGAGCCAGACATCTTTCCCGGAATTTTTTGAGCAGTCCCCGATCATTATTGGAGAGGGGGCCGTCATCGAGCGACTGCGCCGTAACACCGATTTTGAACTCGATCCTTTTATCGTTAATTCAGCATTTATTTATGATGAAGCGAAACGTTCGGCGCTCGAAACCATCTATCGGCAGTACCTGGACATCGGCTTCCAGTCTGATTTGCCGCTCCTCCTTTCCACTCCTACCTGGCGGGCCAATCGGAAGCGAATCGCAGCAGCCGGTTATGAAGGAAGGGATGTGAACGGCGACAATTTCCGATTTCTTGATGGATTGCGGACAAGCTACGGTGTGTATGCACAGAAAGTTGTCATCTGCGGCTTACTGAGCTGCCACGGAGATGCCTATAATCCGGAGGAAGCACTCGAGACCGATGTTGCGTTTGAGTTCCATTCTTGGCAGGCCATGAAGCTGTCGGAAGCCGGCGTGGATTTCCTCCTTGCCGCCACGCTTCCGTCCTATAGCGAGGCTGCCGGACTGGCTTCGGCCCTGGCCGCCACCGGCAAGCCGTACATCGTCAGTTTCGTTATTCGTCCTGGAGGCACACTTCTTGACGGTACACCTCTGAAAGACGCTATCGCCGCCATCGATAACGCAATCATCCCAAGGCCACTGGCTTATCTGGTCAATTGCACTCATGCTTCCATCTTCAAATCCGCCATTTCGCATGAAATCAATTCATCCTTACTCGTCAGGGAGCGGGTTGTTGGCCTGCTGGCCAATACAGCGGCCCTCAACCCTGAAGAGTTGGACAACAGCGACGGGTTGGTGGAAGAAGATCCGGAAATTTTCGGCCCATCCGTCGCCGGCCTGCATGGGGAATTCGGCATGAAGATTCTGGGGGGCTGCTGCGGAACCGACCACCGGCATATCCGTCATCTCGCGACGCAGCTTACCTCGAACATCCTCGAACCCGAACCGACGAAATAGCCCATATGGGCAAATTTATCTAAAATTTTAACCCTTAAAAAACAGTTGACGATTTAAACAAAAAGGGGTTAGCCAATATGATGACTAACCCCTTGAAAATATAATTTTTTATTGGTTAAGAAAGACAATATCGAAGTGCCGACACGGGGATGTTCAGTCTGTCTCAAGGTTTTTTACGGTTTTTTACCTTCCTTCCTAATGTTGTTTTTGTATTTATCTTATCAATAGGATCTGCTTCCGCCAGACAGTTGGGTATAAAGCGGCTAAATTTTTTGAATGCAGGCAACCAGCATTCGAATTCGGCATGGCTGTTTGCCTACCGTTAGGAAGGCGGGCGGTACTGACAGATTATCCAGCATGACATCCCCCGATTTGGCCATAGAATAAGTCTTTGAAGGATTTTCGATCATCCGAAAATCAATTGATCACGAATTGGGCTCTGCGATTTTTGGCCCAAGAAGCCTCATTTTGGCCCATAGCGATGGGTCGCTCTTCACCGTAACTGGTGGTGTTCAGTCGTTTGGCGCTGATACCCAGATCGACGAAGAAATTTTTGACCGATTCAGCTCGTCGTTCACCCAAGGCGATGTTATAGGCATTCGTACCACGTTCATCGCAATGTCCTTCGACAGTAACCCTTACACCTGGATTAGTGCGCATATAATCGGCATTATTGTTCAAAATCTCCTGGGCTTGGTCCGACAATACAGCGCTGTCGAATGCAAAGTAGATATTCTCGTTGACAAATGCCTCTCCGGCAGCTTCACGGGCAGCGGCTTCTGTCCGAAGTCGATCTTCCTGAAGCTGTCTGGCCTTTTCAGCTTCCTCGGCGGATCTGTCCGGTGCCTTTGAGACTTCCGGTTGAGTCGTCGGTACCGGCTCGGATTGCACCACCTTTTTTGCACACGAAGCTGTGAAGAACATGGCAGGTAATATCATTACCAAAGCAATAGCCAATCCTACATTTTTTCTCATTTTTTCTCTCCTTTGTTTAGATGTTGACAGATAGTTAATTAATGTCTCCACAAAATACCCCACCAAAATCGGTGGGGTATTCTGTGGGGGCGAGGGAAACGCAATCCCCCTTACGGAGTTTAGAAACCCCGCCTTTTAAAGCGTGAGTTTCCATACCGAGCTGTTAACAAACCCTAAAGAGTCGTTAACAACCAGGGTTTCCGAATGGAAACCTACTGGTTTCTTTCCAAGTGACGCCTATTGAAATTGGAGATGTTGTTCAGTGCTTTGACCGATGCCATCTCCAGGCTGTCCACGATTTGACCCGCGGTCGACGTCAGTTTAGCATGAAAAAGCAGAAGCGGAATCGCGGACATCAGCCCAAAAGCCGTGGTGTTCATAGCCACCGAGATACTGGCAGAGAGCAAGTCTGCTTTCTCGGCGGGGTTTGCATTGGCAACCGCGGTAAAGGCCTCGATCAGTCCCATGATGGTACCGAGCAGTCCCAGTAATGTAGCAATATTCGAGAGCAGCGCTACGTACGGCGTGCGTTTTTCCAACTGAGGGATGATCTCCATCATGCTCTCTTCCATGGCGATTTCAATGTCTTCACGACGCCGCACCACGCCTAAACGCGCCAGTCCCATTCCCAGCATTTGCGAAATGGCGGATCTGTCCTTGTCGATTATTGCCTGCGCTTTGTCAAAATCACCCTTAGCCAACATCGGGTGCAACAAGTTCCACATTTTGCGATTCCCGTTCCGGATGTGGTTCAACTGAAACCAACGCTCGACCGTAATGGCCATGCCGGCCACAAACACAAGCAGAATAGGGTACATAAACAACCCGCCTTTCTGGAAAAATTCCACCATTGAATAGATTCCCATGACTTTCCTCCTAATACCTGATTATCTAAGATCTCAATCTGTTGATGCGTATATTGACGTCCTTCACTTTTCTATCCCGCGGGCAAAAAGTCGATCGGATACAAAATGGTTATTTTCGGCACGTCTTCTTTCGGGCCAAAGTTGAACCTTTTGATGCGTTCAACGATGTTGGCCACCAGTTCGGGAGAAGCCAGATCAGTAGACTCCACCTTACACATGGACACCGAACCATTTGTTTCGATACTGATTCGCATCAATATCTTTCCACGCAGTGTCGGATCCTTGCGCAATTGTTTGTTGTAAATTCGATAAAGCGCCGCCTTGTACCGATCGAATACGATCTGGATTTCCTCGTCAGTTCGGCCCGCAGCAAGTCCATCACTCAGCGGCCTGGACGATTCCTCCAAATCCGCAATGGCACTTTCTACCCGTACAAAGCCTACCCCGCTACCGGTGCCATCGCCTAAACCATTACCGCCACCACCAAGTCGTCCGACATTTCCGTTTCCGATGTTGCGGCTGACCCCGGCATTGGCGATGCCACCGCTGAAGCCGTCTTTCGCCTGAATGGCCACCAGCGAGCGCCGGGCCACGGCCTGGCCTTTCACCCGCGGGCTCTTATTGCTCAGACGTGCCTCGGTGCCGAGTTTCGCAACGGGAGTTTCGTTCATCAGATCCGCAAAAGCGTTCTTGAACTTCAAAACACCCACGCTTTGGGCTTTTTTCCGCGCCGCCGCCGCTCCACCACCTTTAGCAGAGGCCAGTTTCGTCTGTTTCTTCGCTGGACTCTTGCCTTTTGGCGGTTTATCCGGTTTATGCTTATCAGGTGTTGGTTTTGGCTTTTCTTTCGGCTGTTTGGGCTCTTCCTGCGCCTGTTTCGGCACTGGTTTTCGCACCGGTGCCGGTTTTGGCAGATCCTCCTTGACCAGCTTGACCAATCGTTCCGGTATCTTGACAACGGTGACCGAGCGATCCGGTATCGGTACTTTTATCATGGGAATAGGGGCACCAAAAACAAAGCAAAAGATGAGCGCCGCGAGAATGGCGCGACGGAAGCGACTTTCGCTCTCAGCCTCCTTGGTCCAGGGCATGATCATCGCGTGATAAGGAACAGGCGAAATCTCCCGTTCCATGACGAACTCTTCCTTGCGCCGTTCTTCACGGTCGTATGCATCACGTACTTCTTCATCGAGTATGTTTAGTTCGTCCAGACATTGGTTGATCTGCTCCTGGTATGACGCCTGCTTTTCCAGAATCCCGCTGATCTCCCCTTCAAAGCGGGCAACACGGCTTCGCAACCGTTCCACATGTCCGGCGGCATCCTCGGCCTCCGGGATTCCTTCCCAAAAAAGTTCATCCGCTTTTAGTTCTCCCAGCTTCTCGAGTGCATTGCAAACGTCTTGCAAGGCATCGAACCGCTGTCTATCGGCGGAAAACGTTTTGAGCTCTGCCTCTACAACGCGCAATTCACTTTCAATCGCCTCTCGTTTTTGCCGGGCCTTCTCGATCTGCACGTTCAAAGGCGCCAATTCTGATTCTATCATGGATGTATTCACGGCATCCCCACTAGCCCTGTTCGGCCTTCTGAATGACGGCGAGGGAAATCCTTCCGTATCCAGAACCCGTGCAGGTTGACATTATTTTTTTAAGCACCTTGAATGGAATCGTTTTATCCGCAAGGATAGTGACTTCCTTGCTTGTAGCAACCGTCTTGGTGCTTATCCCGATAATATTGCGTTCAAGTTGTTCCAGCCGCTCTGTAATTTCAGCAACCGTTCTGACCCTGTCCTCAAGAAGCTCAGGGGTGTTGATCACGGCTTCGCCCTGAACAACAACCACTTCCGGACTGACCATGATAACCACAGTCTCCCTCGGCTTGGTCTCGACAACGGAATCGGGCAGCTTGATCTGCTTGGGCGTTTCCAGAATATCTCCACCGGATGAGTGGAAAAGCAGAAAGAACACCAGAATGGTAAAAACATCCATCAGCGGTGTCAGGTTCAGACCTGTAACCTTCCTCTTGCTACGCCCCATCCGTTTCATGCGTCTGCTATCTCTCATGGCGCGTCTCCTATGGATATGTTTGGGAAGAGAACCATTTTCTTAACCTCCTCGCTGCCCGCCACATGCTCTTCGGCGCCGCGTACCGCATCCATGATCTGAATCAGATAGTCGTATTCGATATCCGGCTCCATCAGGACGGTCGCGTCATCTTTCTCCGGGTACCGGGCCTTCAGGCGCTTGAGCATTTCATACAGCATCTGCATATCGTATTGATCATCCTTTTTCGGAATTGCAGCCTCCACGGAAGAACCGTTGGCAATCTCAAATCCTTTCTTGCGGACAATCACCTCGATAGCGAAATTCGGTGTGTTCGAAATCGATCCACCTGCGCTGGTCGGAACGGTGAGTTCCATAATCGTAACGCGCGAAAAGACGGCACTGATGAGTAAAAAAGGTATGAGCACCACCATCAGGTTCAAGAAGGTGGTGATATCCAGTCCGGGTGTCTCCTCCCTTCTCCTTTTATTATGATGTCGTCTGGTCATGATCAGTTCCTCTCTCGAATTGGCGCTTGGCGAAATTGGAGATCGTATTCAGCGTCTTGACCGATGCCATCTCCAGGCTGTCCACAATCTGACCCGCGGTCGACGTCAGCTTGGCATGAAGAAGCAGAAGCGGAATCGCTGACATCAGCCCAAAGGCCGTGGTGTTCATGGCCACCGAGATACTGGCGGAGAGCAGGTCGGCCTTCTCGGCGGGGTTTGCATTGGCAACCGCGGTAAAGGCTTCGATCAATCCCATGATGGTGCCGAGCAGTCCCAGCAATGTAGCGATATTCGAGAGCAGTGCTATATACGGCGTCCGCTTTTCCAGTTGAGGGATGATCTCCATCATGCTCTCTTCCATAGCGATTTCGATATCATCACGACGCCGGACCGCGCCCTGACGGGCCAGTCCCATTCCCAGCATTTGCGCCATGTTGGATTTGTTCTTATTGACCAGTTTCCGGGCTTTGTCGAACTCCCCCTTGACCAGCACCGGATGCAACTGGTCCCACACTTTTTGGTTGGAACTCCGAACGCGGTTCAACTGAACCCAGCGCTCAAATGCGATGGCCATGCCCACCGCAAACACGAGCAGAATGGGGTACATGAACAACCCACCCTTTTGGAAAAACGCTACCATTGAATAGAATCCCATCTTTTTCCTCCTTTCTAACAAACAAGACAGCGAAGTTATTTCATAGTGCTGACTTGATAAAATTCCAGCTGCCGCTTGAAAACATCCCGATCCACCGGCACGTCGTTCTCATTCAACATCATGTCCAAGCTGCTCTCCACACCGATTTCCGAGCTTTTCCAGGGAACGATGTAAAGGGACTTCGGAGCCTCATCGTTGCCGACGATGGACATACCAGATAGTTCCTTAGCTTGGGATTGTTTGTCTTTATTCACATCCTTCACATCCTGAGCCAAGACCATGGCGGCCGAAAACAGTACTATATACAGACACAAAATTAATTTGCGATACATCATCTTCCCTCCTTAATTGCGTCCAAGCCGGGCGCGCAAATCCGCAATCCACAATTTGACCTGTTTATCTTCCGGCGTAGCCTTACTATAAATTTCGTAATGTTCGAGAGCACATGCCGGATCATCCAGATACAGATCGCAGAGAATCCCGAGATTTCTGTGCACAGGATAATAGTCCGGAAAGCGCGCGATGGCCTTCTCATAAATCGCCCGAGCTTCGGCAAATCGTCCGGTTTTGCGATACAACAAACCGTATTCGTTACAGGCCACCGGGTGCTCGGGAATCATACGCAGCGCGGTTTTAAGAGGCTCCTCGGCCAGCTCAAGCTTGCCGATGTGCTGATAGGCAATCGCAATGTCGATATATGGCGCTGTAACGTTCGGCGACTGCTCGATGATCTTTTCAAGAAGGTCGATGGCCTGGGCATATTCCTGATTCTTCATCATGTCGACGGCGTGTTCGAAGTCCCTGCGAAACGCCTCATCCAGTTGGGGAACTTCCGTGATGATGAATCCTTCCCGGCCATCCTCAAGTCGCGCTACTGAAGGCCCAGTAGCCAAGGAGGGTTCCTGAACAATCGGAGCCGGCTTGACTTTTCCTTCGGTTGCACAACCGGCAAGAAACGACAGCACTATCATCAGAACTACGAATCCGGCGTCAGCTCGTGTTTTTAACCTTCTCACCATTCTTATATGCATGGCCTGCATCATTCATCTCCTTGTCATCTAATCCGTACTTATTGGTGACGGTTCCTTGTGGTCGCTCTGGACAGGCACAGATGCCTGCCCTTGAGTATGCTTAAGTGAACCTGTCAGCTGATCGGTGTGCACTGGTTCTTCAGCCTGAACCGGCTCCTTGACCTGCAAAGACTCCGATGGCTCGACCTTCACAACAGACTCGGGTTCTGCAGGTTCGACCTTGGTAACAGACCCGGGTTCTTCGGTCGGCACAGGCTCAACGGGTTCGGATACCGTAACAGATTCGGGTTCTGAATCCTTCAGGATTTCTGAAGATTCGGACTCAGTGACAGGCATAGGTTCCTCAGCCTGCACAGCCTCGTCGGGTTTGGACTCCGTTTTAGATTCGGATGCTTCGACCTGTACAGTCTCCAAAGATTCAAACTCCGGCGTCACCTTGGGTACCGGCCTTTCGATTTCATAAATATAGGAGTCCAGCGAACTGACAATGCTGCTGGCCTCTTCCGGCTTGTCATAACGAACAGGTACGAATTTGGCCAATTTCTGAAGGCTTTTTTCGATCCACTCATTGTAGACTCCCCGCGAAATCAACTTGAGATTGCTCTCGTGAACATTTATGGCCTTCTCTTCGAACGGATAGGCCTGATCTTCGATGGCCAGTTCATACTGCTCAAGCTCCAAGGGGTATAAACCTCGAGGTATTTTAAGTTTTTTTCCTGCAACGATGAAATTTGATTTATTTAAATTGTTTGCACGGGCAATCCTTCGGACATCGCTGTCGTATCGTTTAGCAATTGCAGAAAGGGTTTCGCCAGGTTTTACCCTGTAGTAATCAAAGGTTAGCACAGGACGTTCCGAGGTCATCAGGGCCTTGCTGAAGTGGGCGTATATCTCGGCCAGATAGAAGGTCGCTGCGGCAGTGAATTCTCCGATTTCATAATCCACCAGCTGGTTGAATTTCTGCGTGGCCGCCTTCATCAGCTCGCGCTTCTTACGCAGATTGACCTCAAGGGGTTTTACCAGCTTGACAGCCACAAACGCATCATAATTCTCTTCGGCCAGCACCAATGCAGCCTTCGCGGAAAGATATCGGGTCCGTGGGGTTCGATCACTACCTGCTGATGCATCGATGGCAACGATCTTTTCGAGTTCGTTCAGATAGGATTTCTGATCGTTCTGCGCTTTCAGAATTTCTGCGATCTTGTTGCGCGTCTCCAGGTTGAGTTCCACGGGCTGCGGGAAATATCCCACATAACGCTGGTAAACCTTTAGAGCGCGCACACTGTTGCCTTCCTTTTCGTGCAACTCCGCTGCGACCATGAGGGCATCCCGTCTGATCTCGTCGTCTTTCGATTCCCTTTCGATGCGTTCATATTCATCGGCTGCCAGGGAAAGCTGATTGTTTTCCCTGTAAACATAAGCGACCTTTTTGGTTACTTCGGGCTGTAACGGGTTGTCGGGGAAGCTGTTTCGGAATCCCACCAGCACCGTTGCGGCCGTCTCCCAATCCTTGAGCTGAATGAGAGCCGCGGCAGCGTCATATTCAGCGGTCGGCCTTATTTTTGAGGTCGGTGCCATGCGACCCACTCGCAGGAAGTGATCTGCCGCAGCCCGATAATCCTGGGCGGTATTGGCCAGTTCCCCTTGTTTGTAAATCGATGCCGCGAGATTGTCGACCAGGTCCTTGCGCGTCTTATCCTCGGCTGGCAGCAACGCCAACACCTTCAGATAAGCGGTCTCTGACCCGCTATATCGCTGAAGCTCGTAAGAACAATGGCCGATGACCAGCCATGCCGCTCGGCCCACATCGACATCGGTGTCTGGGAATACCTCAAGCACCTTGTTTGCAGTGGTCAGCGCCTGTTCATATTCTTTCATCTTATAGAGATCATCCGCTGCTGCCCCGAGTACGATGGCTGCCTTTTCATGCTTCGGAAAGGTATCGGCAAATTTCAGCGAGCTTCGGACAACCTCAAGTTTTACGGTATCCTTGTCCTCCTGCTCAACGGCATCAAGATGCTCCCGGTATGAATAGACCGCCGCGTAGCCGGCTTCGGAGGATTTTTCGTGAAGCGGATAGCCATATGCGGTTTTCTCGAATTCCACGGCTGCTGCGCCGAACGATTTGTTTTCCAACAACAGATCCGCTACCTGGTAGTTGATCGCCGGTGATTCGATGTCCGCGGGGAACGAGGTCAAAAACTCCTGATACCAGTGGAGCGCCTCTTTGAAATTCGCCGTCTTCTCTTTAGCCTGTCGCTTATCTTGATAGCAGGCGTGGTAATGATTTGCCAGATCGGTCAGGTTGGTTTTCAGGTAACCCAGCACGTCCGGACGGTCGCTTGGCTCGAAATACTTCCAGTACTCTGCTTTCATTCCGTAAATGGTGGCAAATTTCTTTTTAGATTCAAGAACCAGACTAGGAAATCCGCCTTTGGCCTGAATTTCGATCACCCGCATATGGAAGTTCGGCGCCACTTTGTGGAAGGGGTTACGGGTCACGAAAGCCTTGTAGGTTTCACTGGCGTCGGCGTAACGGCGCTTGTCGAAGTAGAACTCGGCGAGATTGCTGTATACCTGATCCTCGTAACTGCGCTTTCCGTGGCGCGAGAAGTACTGCATTACGGAATCGGCACCGCCGAGGTTGGAAAAACTCAAACTGATGACGCGGAAGGTATCTTCGGTTCGCTTGCGTTCCTGTTCGTCTTCGGTCTGTTCAAAGTCGTATCCCACGGACACTTTGTGATCGAGCAGCGCAATAAATGGAGACAGGGCATCTTCATAGAGCTCCTGTTTATAGAACGTCCAACCCAGTTTGTACAGTGCGAGCTCGTAAAAGGAGGAACCAACACCGATATTCACGATGCTCTTATAAGCATCTTCGGCATCAAGATAGTGCCTGCGGGTAAAAAAGTATTCAGCGCGCCTGAACTGTACTTCATCGATATATCTGGACTTCGGAAATTCGCGGACCATTCGATCCATAACTGCCATGGCCTCCTTGATCTGTCCCAGTTCCTCATAGGCGCGGGACATCTGGTACAGTACCTGATCGTTACGTTCGTACAGGGGGTATTCGTTGAGCAGTTTCGTGTAAAGCGCAATGGCCTCGCGAGCACCCGCCCTTTCGAGATCATCACTGCCTTCGAGTCGCCCGTCATCAGCCGCAGCCATACCGACCGCCTGCTTCCTTCGGGTCGCCCGCATTTCAAAGTCTGTCTCGGACTCGTCGTGAACCGGAATATGCGCCAATGCCTGGTCCGGCAACACATCGGATAGCCAAGCGCCTTTCGGATGCGCCGCACGTTCCGGGGCAGGCAATGCGCGTACCGTTGCACGACCGGCAGATTCGGCTCCCTCGGTGAGAGTGCCGTATTCTTTTTCGATCTTCAGGTCGGCGAGACGACGAATGGCCTCGGGCTTTAAAGAGGATTCCGGGGTGTCTTCCAGAAAACGACGATAACTCAGCATCGCTTTATCCAGCCCGCCTTCTATCTTCTCTTCCTTGATCTCAATCTGCATATGGCGCAACTTGGCAATGGTATCCTTGCTCCCGGTTGATGAACACGCGACCAGCATCACCGGTAGCACCAATATGAAAAGTCTTATCCGGTTCATCGCTCCATCTTCTCCTGGGCTTGGGCCCTTATGGCACGGTCATAGCTGTCCGCCATGGCGAATCGCGCCTTGATTTGGAACTCGGTGAGACGCTCGCGCCGCGTGGTAAGTTTATTCACCGCCATGGTTTCAAGCATATGACCCTGACGTGCCATTAGTTCCCCCACCTTTTCACGGGCCTTTTGGATCAAAAACCGCTGGCGGCGGATCACGTCGTCGTAGCCTTCGTAGCTTTGGGTGGCGGCCTGACGGGTACGCACGAAGGCATTGTACTGTTTTTTCAAGTGATCCACTTCGAGATTCAGGTCGCGAAGATGCTTGTAAGCTTCGGTGAAACGCCGGTCATAATCCGTATAGATGTTATAGTGCAACACCCCGCGCAACCGTTTGATCCTTGCTTCAACCCCACTGGGTACAACCGTTCCGGCCGTAGTCAGCTTTCGTTCCAAAAGTGCAACCTTTTCACTAATGATCCGCTCCTTGATGGTCGCCAGATAATCGGGTCTCGGGACCACCAGCATGGCCTTCAGACGTTGTTCGATACGGTCCCGCTGTTCCAGTCGCAGACGCATCTGTGAGTCAAGCCGCCGGAACTCCCGGTCCATGGCCGGAAGCAACGGCTGATAATAGGCCCGGCGCTGATCAATGATCTCTTCAAAAGCGTCCAGATCCCCTTTCCAGGTCTCAAGCTTCTTGCGCAATTCCTCAAGGTCGAGATAGTTTTTTAAAGATTCCTGGAAATTGTGGGAAGCCATCAATTCAAGAAGGTAGTAGGTCTCGGGCGTTTGGGGAAGCTTGCGCAGTTTGACCACCCAGTTGGCATCCTGTTTAAGTTCTTCCCGAACCAGAGCCTTGAGAAAATAACCTTCTCGGATGCTCTTGATGGATGCGTCGAGCTTGTCGATTTCAATGCCGAACTTCTCCAGCGCGCTGGCATACAACAGTGCCGCTTTACTGTATACATTCAGCTTGCCATAAGCATAAGGAGCGGCAAGCATGGCTTCCTGCACCGACGCGTCCGTGACCTCCCTAGTCACAAGAATGCTCCAGGGCACCAACGCCCTTTCGAAATGTCCCTGGAAAGCACCCGCCCATCCCGAGCCCAACAACGCCCGGTTGGAGAACGGGCCTTTCAAACGAACCCGATCAAGCACCAGCTTGGCGCCCTCGAAATTTTTTTCTTCCAACATCTTAGATCCGAGGACCAGGTTTGATTTATCCTTGATCGCCAGTGTAAGATCATCATTGCTGTTGATCCGACCGGTACGCTCGAGATACTGGCGTCCCTCAAGCTCCTTCCCGTTCTTGAGCAGCGCAATACCAAGATTATAGGTGCTAAAGCCTTCTAAACTTTTTGCACCCTGGAGGTCTTTCAAAATACGCTCAGCCTCGTCAAATCGGCCGTTGGCCATGAGGATTTGGGCGCGCAAGAATGCCAGATTGTCGCGAATCTTTTCCGGGACAGCCCCTCTGATACGATCCACGGCATACAGGGCATTGACCGGTTGGTTTTTCTGGAAGTAGATCCGTGCCAGGCGGAAGATGGCCTCGTTGCGTGCCGGTTCATCGACGTTTCCTTCGATAACCGCTGTGATGGCACGCCCGGCCCGCTGGTGCATCCGATAGGCCAGTTCGAAGTCACCCACGGCAAACTCAGCCTGGTTGATATGGTAATACAGCCTGTCACGTTTGGGTTCATCAAGCCCATAGTGCTGTGCAAGCTCGGTGTCGAGTCTGGAGATCGCATCGAACCAGTCCCCCTGAAAAGCATCGTACAGGGCCTCTCCGAAATAGAGATCTTTCAGATCTTTCGGCGCGGACGTACCGGCCACAGCCGAAGACACAGAGAATATGAAAAATGTTAATATAAGTAACAGCCTGTACATGGTCTACCTGTCCTTAAGGGTAATGTTTTGGGCAGCCAGGGATACTTCCACGATCTCCGGACCCACACCCTTATCGATTTTGAAGCGCTCTGTTTTATTAAAATCAGCGCCTCCGAAAGATTTGCCGATGACAGAAACCTGAAGATCATGCTCACCGGACCGGATATTACCGGTATAGATACGCTGCACCCCCCCCTTCTGCAGGGCTTCGAGTTCTTTAAAGGTATAAATATGATGGGCAACCGGCTTGCCGTCAAACTGGATCTCGACCGAGTCGAGACGGAAAGTTTCGCCGCTGACCAGCGATACGAATACCGAGACCTGCGTATTGGACGGATACAACAGCTTCTCTTCAAGCTGATTCAATTCCGCTGCAATGGACAGAACATCGCTCTTGATTTCCTGAACCTGCTCATCCAGGCCCTTGATCTGTTCTCTGGAGATTTCCTGCGCATAAGCGGCGACGCTTAAAACAAATATCGAAATCCCTAATATAATACCTTTCAGCCAGCAAAACATGATGGCCTCCTTACGTTCGTTATTCATGGAATATTGGGTAATTCCATTATTCCGTCTCAATGGGGCGAAGCCCCCAAGTTTCTAAAACTTTCCGATCACATTGATGAACAGACCCTGGTGTTTGTAATCCAGTTGGGTCAAATCATCAGAAAAGTCACTGAAGTTATAACCAACACCCACCTTGATATAATTGCCCAGATGCCGGTATATCCCCAGCAGTACGCCGCTGCGACTGTCCTGGGCATCCGGCAGGTCAAGCCAGCGTCCTTCGATCAGTGCATCCCAGTGGTGGATGAAATGCCAGTCCGCGCGCACCACATAAAGCTGGGCACGGCTGTCGAAAAACTCAGGATTCTCTCGATCCTGGGCAACCTGTCCATACCGATAGGCGACCTTGCCTCCCACGGTCCAACCGGGCGTCAGGTCATACATGACATCCATTGATCCGATGTGGCTGCGCTGGATATAGTCGGACGCTGTATTGGTGCCGGTTACCTGATCGGCCGACGGCAAATTGTAAAAGTAAGTATACTTGAGCAGCGCATTCAGGCGGTCATGCTGTACAGGTCGATATGCATAGCCCAGGACCGCTTCCGTATAGTCGCCGTTATAGTAATCTCCCATGGAACTCTCACTCACGGCATAGTTAAATTTACCGATGAGTCGCCAATCCTCGGACAGCTGGTACTTCAAGCTATTTTTCAACAGCCAGGAGGTGCGCTTGGAGAAACTGGTATCCGGCTGTTCGATGTTGTCGATCCGATATTCCAGGGCGCTGGCAATCTTTAGCTTGTCGAATCCATAGCCGGCATTTACACCCAGCGCTGTTCTCTCGAGTTTGGCCGCAGTGTAAGGATCCTTGAGGGTTCCTAAATCAAGATTGGCACCCAAATTGAGCCGATCGAAAGCAACAAGTTTTACACCGGTGGAATGCATCAAACCTGTGGGCACATCGCCATGGGTATACCGTTCTTCGAGATAGGCACTGGCGCTGTCCGAATAACGGGTGCGGAAACCGGAAGCCATTTTGCCTCTCCTGGCAAGCAGACCATTGTCCGTCCGTTCGTTCTCGAGGGTATAATTGCTGTATAGGGTTGTAAGGTCCGAATACAGATACTCGGTCCCGAGCTTCCCGCCCGTTCCGAGATCTCCTCCGGAAACCTCACCGTCGACCTTGAACCGCTCGGTCAAGCGCAAACTGCCGCCGGCACCGATACGGCCGTTGTCTTCACGGTTGCCGTTCGCCTGAATCGTTTCCTGGATGAAACCATAGGTCGTCCATTGTGCATGGGAATCGTACAGCAGCCGGAGTGCCGCATCCGTCCGGTCGCCCTCTTCCTGGGTTGCGGGGACCACCGCCGAGTTGTCTTTGCGGCTGTCGTAACGCACACCCGAACCCAAAGTCCAGTGCTCACCCATTCGGTAGTCGAGATTCAGCTCTCCGGTCTCGGTCTCGAGACCTTCTTGCTGATCCTGCTTGTCCATCTTCAAACGTGCACTCAGACGCTCGGTTAAAGGCAGATCCGCAGTTCCACCGTATTGAGTCAAATCTCGTGCGGTAACCACGCCCGGTGCCGAATAGCCCGCCTCGAGATCCTGAAGGTAGAAAGTCATCCGGCCGCGCCCGTTTTCAAAAAAATCCTTTAGGCCCAAACTGGCATCGACGCGATAGGCAGAAGCCTCCACTTCGTTGTCATCAAAAGCATCGGAGGTGTCAAAGGTGTAACCGCCGTCCATGGAAGTCGTTGCCGGAACACCCGGACCTTTGGTAAGGCCGGTTTCGAGTTTGAGCCACGTTGCCGAGGACATGCGAAGGGTCAAATCCGCTCCGCCCAGTTTATTTTCGATATCCTCTTCTTCATCCTGACTGGCGGTCAAGCCGAGTTTGACATGGTCATTGAACCAGTAATGAACCCGACCACCGGCAGCCAACATGTCCGGATTATCGAACCCCGGGGTGAATTCATAACGAATCAACAAAAACACCGGATGCCCGCTGATGGAATCGCTGCTCACCAACAGACCGTCGTCCGCCGTTGCGGACAGGGGTTGTGCCAGCAGGATACGTCCTTGCAGGTAATCAATGTCGTAATCAAGCACCGGTGTGAGGTTTTTAACCCCCAGGACGATCCCGGAATCTTTGTCACGGACTTCAATGCGAACACGCTCGGAGCCTTCTAGAACATCCTGCCGGCGCAGGAAATAGAGTGATCCGTCCGTGCCGCGGAACTCATCCCGCCCGGCCACGGTACCCGGGTCTGCAGCAAAGCCATCCAACACCAAGCGCGGCTCACCGAAACTGGTGGTATCAAGGGGTTGGTAATGAAGATTGGCACCGTACAACCCACGGTCCACGTGCGCAAGGTCATTATCGGTATACCCGATCTTGAAGTTGCCCCAGAGCCCGTAGGTTTCTTCTTTTTTCACCTTGACGTAGAATTTGCCGTTGGTCGGTGCATCTTCCGCAACGGTGCTGTCATCACCGAATGTCGGGTAGTGGACATCCGGATCCATTCGCCGGAACAGGGCGTCGGGGGACTTATCCATGAAATTGGAGAAGATCTCGTCCAGGGGGCCTTCCCGCGTATCGGCGCTGGCCGTCAGCGACCAGCCGTTCTCGAATTTGCCGTTGGTGTAAAACGCAAGGCGACCCTGGAGACTCATGTCCTCACTGTATTGAGGTTTGTCCGGCGCAAGCAGCTCGGCCGGCCCGTTGGTCTTATTGCCGGATAACGTCAGATCGGCGATGCCCACGGTGAACCAGTCGCTTTTTTTCAGTGCCAGGTCGCGCATGAAAAGCTCGCCGTTACCGAACTTGTCCAGAACAGCCACTTCAACGGTATGCATGCCCTCCGGCAAAATTTCTTCGGCAACAAAAGAACCCTTTTCGTCCACGGGTACCGCATAACCGGCCATCCACACACTGTGTCCTTCGGGAACATCAGTGCCGTGAGCCTGCACCGTACCGCCGCTGAGCGGAATATTGCGGATGGCGATACGACTCTCGCCATAGCCGGTCAGCAGTTCTTTATCGGGATCTTTCTCGGCAACCAACGGATCAATTTGGTCTGTCACCCACAGAGGCTGAGGGGTTGTCTCATCAAAAAGTCCTTTGTCGTCGTAGACCCGTACCAGATATTTCAGCTTGCGCACCGGTGCAGAGAAGGACTCAAACTCGGGTTGCCATTGGGCCATGCCGTCAGCATCCATAGCGATGACCTCCATGGGGATGTCGCGTACGGAGTGTGCTTCTTCGAATATTCTGACCTCCGCCCGATCGATGAAGCTTCGATAGTTGGTGTACAGACGAAAACGCACCAGGTTTTCGGCAAATGCCGTATCCTCCAGGTTCTGATAACGTATCGTGTGCGGCCATGCGGTCAGGTTCAGCCGTGGTTCCAGCTTCAGGCTGTCATGTTTGAACTGAATTTGGGCGTTTTCAAGGGCAACGTCGGTGCAGCGCTGCACATCGGAACTGCATTTGCCCGGATCATCGATGGGTTTTCCGTCCACCGTGATGCGCATGAGATTCAGGGCAAAAGGATCGGCCGTGCTCACCTCACGAGTCAAAGGAGTCACCTCCACCCCTTCATATTCATCACGGATGATCAGATCATCATAGACCACACGCACCTCGACTCTCGACGTATCTGACTCAATAAAACCGGCGTTTACCACATCATCGGATTGGACATAGCCGCGGCCGTCGAATTCCGTCTGCCCCTGGGTCAATCCCATCTGCTCGCTTACGGCAACCATGGCACGTTGCGCGCGAGCCATGGACAAACCGATGTCATCTCCGTAAACCGCAGCCGTACGACGATCCAGGCGTTTGTTGTCGGTATAGCCGACAAACTGGAGGCGAACATCTGTCTTGTCGCTGATCTCATCCATGGTACGACGCAATATGTCGGTGTAACCATTTGGTATTACGGGTTTTCCGTTTTCAAACAGAATCGGATCGATATCACCCGAAGACGGGTGGTAGACACGGGTGACGGTTTCGGCACCAGCAGCGTCCGGGCACAGTTGAGGCTCGTCGGGAAGATCCTGAAGCGGATCGTCATGCCAGAATTCCACTTCCACGCGCCGATTCAGCGCCCGTCCCTGTTGTGTATCATTGGATGCAACAGGCTGTGAGATTCCCCTGCCCTCACTTTCAATGGCGGCATTGGGCAAGCCCAAATCATCCTGAACAGCAAGTGCAACACGCCGGGCAACCGCTTTGGAAAGACCGGTGGGATCGCCGTAGATGCGTTTGTCCCGCCCCTTCAGCGGAATGTTATCCGCATAGGCAATAAATTTGATCATCAGGTTCTCTTTGCTGTCAAGATTGGTCATTGTCCGCCTGACCTCCTGCAGAAATTCTTCCGGCATACCCAGCATACCTTTGTCGTAATGAAGGGGAGAAATCAGGTTTTTAATGCGGGCACGATGAACGTGGCCGTCCTTGTAGCGCAGCTTGCAGACGGTTTCTGTTCGGCAGACCTTGATACGATTCACTTCCCGGGGAACCACCACTTCCTTCTCTGTCTGATTTTTGATGATTTCGTCATACCAAACCTGCACTTCCACGCGCCGGTTGAGCTGCCGGCCGTCATCGGTGGTATTGTCGGCCTTCGGCTGGCTGTCGCCAAGCCCTTCGTAGGAGATGGCTTCAGGGGGAAGATTCAGCGCGCGCTGGCAATATTCGGCCACGGTGCCTGCCCGCTCACGTGACAGCCCGATGTTGTCGATGTACTCTTCTACCAGATCTCCCCTGAGCGGCAGGGAATCGGCATGACCCACAAAGTGGAGTCGCACATTGGTGCGATGACGCATGCTGTCGAACACATCGCGCAGAAGCCTAAGGTAGTCCTCGGTAATTTCCACTTCACCCAAACCGAAATGGATGGGCGGAACCAGGTTATCGAGTTTGATGGTTTTGAAATCCTTTTCAACCACTTTGCGCATCTCCGTTCGATCCCCCTCATCTTTTTCAAAGATGGCGGGGTCATGGATCCACGGGGTTATGGACTGATCAACCGGCAGATGCATCTCCACCGCATCTCCGCTGGCATCCGTTTCCCTTACCCCTGTTTCCAGGGAAAATGAAGTCTTGGCGCCTACCGCAGTGACAACGCACAAACATAAGATGGCGATACCGTGCTTGAGCAAGGTTCTCATCATTATGAACAGATTATGTAATATAGGTTTCATCATTTAAGTTATCACTGACCGGCAAGCGGTGCGCCGCGTCGCCAGAAAATTTCGGTTTCGATAGCCAGTCGGTAGTCTCCACCTGACTGTTTCCACTCTTTGGTAAGAATCTCCTTTAATGCTTCAAGACGTTTTTGGACCAGGCCCTCTCGTTCAACATCGCCGAGATAAGACAGTCTCAATACGGACGGTGCCTTTTTCAGTTCTTCAAGCAACCGGGCCATCTTGGGTATCCACTGCATTCGCATGTCAATGGTATTGGGCTCGAACACGCCGTCGGCGATATCGATGCGCACCACGCGGTGGATGGTCGCGCCGAAATTGAATCGGATCATCTTGCCCCGGGTGGCTCGCTGAACACGCGGATTTTCTGTGGTCAGGCGATAGCCGGTGGGCAGGCTTCTCTCGTCCAGCTTGAGGATAAAGTTGCTGCCGCGATCCTCGTCAGGTACCGCCGCACAAGTGATGTGAAAACGTCCATGTTGGTCTGTGGTGGCGATCAGACCGCGCACCGTCACCACGCGGACCCCGGACAGACCCTTCTCGCCCGGATCCTGATAACCGTTCAGGTTGCCATCGTCGAACACCTTGCCGATCACATCGGTGCAATCGAAGTCCGGGTCGGGGATGACCCGCACGGTGGCCGTCGCTTCTCCCGAAGCAGCGCCACCGGTGGCGGTGTTGAGCACCATGGCCCGGTTGACGTATTCGCCTTCGGAGACGCCGGAACCTACCACCAGCAGCAACTGGATGACGTATTTCTGGTTAACCTGCAGTTCGAGGTCATCCCAAACAAGTTCACGGCCGTTGATTTCAGGCTCCGCCGGATTGCCGTTCAAACGAGCGGAATTGGCCATGTATTTAAAACCAGCAGGGAAACGATCAATGATACTAATGTCATACAGCGGCGAACCGTAAACGTTGGTCACGGTGATGGTATAGGGCACCAGCGTCCCCCTGGTCACATTGGTCATCGAGGAGGTCTTGGTGATGGCCACGGCCCCGTCTAGTACAGGATCAATGGGAATAAAATTGTTGAATATTTGACTTTCCCCCTCGGGCACATTTCCGTTATTCAGCAAGAGATGCATATAATAGACAGTACCGGCCGTTCGCGGTTGGGCCGACTCCGGCGGCACCACCGCCGAAGCTACAGCCTCGCAGTAATCGGTTGTTGCAGGTACCGCATCGTCCGCACTTCCCGGGCAGTCGGGAACGGAGAATGCGGCCATAGATGCATCACTGGCCGGCGGAATAATCTGGGACGGCATGCCCATGTAACCGGTGGCCGGTGGTGATATCTCGATGAGATAGGCGCCACCCGCCGGACATGCGGCATCGCTGAAGTTCAGGTCGAACTTGTAGAAGCCGTCACGGGCCGTGATCTGATTCTGCTGCACCGGGTCATCGAAGCACTGGCTCGGCAACACGGCACCGGTGATCGCGTTCAGCAGTGTTAGTCTGGCACCGGCAACCGGTTGACGAGCTACCGAGTTGTAGACCGCGCCGTTGGGCCATAGCGGTAGATTCAGATCTTGCAAATTCGCGCCCGAGGCGACGGTTATGGCACTGATCCGCTGCGGACCATCGGTGAACGGTGTCTCGGTGAACGATGAGTCGGCATCACCCATGGACGCCGTGTTCGGATCCGCCCCCGGCGCCGTGAAGCGCAGCTCGTAAAAGTCCGATGTGCCCTCGTTGGGCGCCAGCCCGGTTAATCGATAAACGCCGTTGGCATCCGTCAGCACCGTGGCGAGCAATTGATTGTTGCGGTACAGCTGTACGGACCAGCCCTCAAGATGCCGCTCGGTGCCGTCATTAAGCTTATTCAGGTTGGCATCATGCCAGACAGTTCCATTAAGGGTGGCGCTGCCGGGCGTACCGCCGATGACGATGGAAACCTCAGCAGAAGCAGTTGACGCAGGAACATTCCATCTGACATCAGCTTTATTTGTTACTGTATCGCCAATGTTCAGTCCGCTGTCCAGTGTAACGCGGAAACGCAATTCGACAATACCCGCAGGCGCCAGATTACCATAAATAGATGAGTAATTAGCGGTTATTGTGCTTCCTGCAATACTAACGCCTGTCGATAGACCATTTAATAATCCGGAATTGGCAATATAGGACATCTGGCCAGCAACAGGATCATTAAGATCATCCGTAATCACAACATTGGTTACCGGCATAACCCCTGTATTTGTTACACGAACAACGTATTCCAGTTCACCGCCGGCTACTGCTGTACCACCACCTATAACAAATACTTCTTTGGTAATGTTAATTGACGGTGCTTCTCCAACAACAACAACAGTAGGCTGATCACCATTTGAATCAATACCGTCAGCATCGGTAGGTTCATCAGGTAATTCATTACTGCTGACAAAACCCTGGTTACTGATTTCTGTACCGGCAGTTGCTGCAGCATCAACCGTTACCTCAAATTCAATAACCGCAGACTCACCGGGGCTCAGGATACCTGCGCCAGGACTTGGTAATGGTGGTGTAAGATCACTACTGCTGATGTCAATACCAGCTATCAGCGGAGATACATTGGGTGCAGGATCAGTAACAGTGATACCATTTAAAGTTGTCTTATTGGCGTTATACTGGGTTGAAGCAGGGACTGGGTCAGTAAGTACAACATTGGTTACCGGTCTTGAACCTAAATTAGTCGCGGTAATGGTGTAGCGTAATACATCATTTGGATCAACGATGTCTGGCGTACCATTATCAACTAATATCGCTACTGTCTTCTGAACATCAAAATACGGGAGACTGCCAACCACATCAATCGTTGGATCATTAACAGCGGCTGTATCGGGATCATCTGATGGCTGTTGCGGGAAGATGGCACCACCTGCACCATTTCCGGAAACAAAACCCTGGTTGGAAATTATTGTACCATCAACAGCTGAAGCATTGACTACAACATCAAAGGTAATGGTTGCTGCATTGCTTGCAGCCGAATCGGTATCGGCACGCATGAATCCAACAGCGGTATTTTCTGGTGCATTGATCAGGATGCCGGCAATCAGCGGATTGACGCCGGGGCTCGGGTCGGCTACCGCACTCCCGTTGAGGGTCGTGCTGTTGGCAGCGTAAGTGGTATTGGCAGGAGTTAAGTCCCGCAGCCGGACATTGACGGCATCCTCGTTGCCGATGTTTTTGATGGTGATGGTGTAACGCAGCGAGTCACCTGCAATCAGTTCAGCAGGATCACCGGTGATATCCTGAGAAGTTTTCCATACCTCGAAGGCAGGCGAAGAGCTGATCAGGGTGGAGGTTTGGTTACTCGGTTCGGAAGTCAGATTGCCCACAGTCAGCAGTGCCTGATTCAGCACGGTGGTTCCGCTTGGAATCGAGGGGGCGAGTCTCGCCTCGAACACAATGGTTACCGAATCGTTTACAGCCAGTGTCAGGTTGCGAATATCAACAATACCCGTGCCGTTGGCACCCCCCGTGGCATCAGTGTTTGTGGTATCGGCATTGGTATCCGAGACGCTGATCAACTGCAGGCTGCCGGGAGCAAAATGCGCATCCAATTCGTCCAGCACCGAGGCATTGTTCAAAGGAACAATACTCTGATTGGTTAGAACGATGGTGTAACGGAGCGTATCACCGGGCTCAGCATTCGTACCAGGATCTTGCCCTGTCGTTACATTGACGACGGACTTCACCATCGAGACCGCAAGCTCGGTCATTATCGTTACGGAAGCCGGGCCAGTGAAGTAGTCGTTTTCCACCGGCGTCCCCGTGCCGTTGCGCTCGAATGCGTTTTCGCCGTCCAACCCGGTCCACTGTGCTGTGGCGCTGTTGCTCAGTTCCTGCCCCGCCAGAACCCCATTCAGCACCACCACGTCATAGGTCAGGGTGACTTGGGTCCCCTCGACCACGTCGATGTCCGCAGTAACATCGGCCGGGCTCCAGGTCAGGGTCTGGGCAGTGGTACTGCCATCCCCCGTTACCGTCGGGTCGACGATGGTGTTGCCCATACCGTCCACGCTGGCCGTACCGCTCTGGTAGGCCAGGCCCAAACTCAAACTGTCTTCAATCAGAAGATCAAACGCATCGGAGAAGTTATCTCCCGCTGCTCCGCCGCTGGCGGTGAAACTCATGCTGTAGCGCAGGATATCCCCGACATTCGGCGCTGCACCAGGGTTGCTCACGTTCGCCACGGTTTTGGCGATGGCCAACAGCGGCTCGACGATGGTCACGGGCCCGCTGGTGGAGGAGGTGTCCAAGCCTCCCAGAATGTTTGTAGCCGTATAGCGGGCGGTATTGGTGAAGCTGACACCGGCATTGGCCTGGTCATTATTGGCCACCCTCGCCGTCAGCGTAATAATGACCTGTTCACCGGCCGGGATACTGCCGATCCCCAAGTTCACGCCCCCCGGAGCAACGCTGTTGTCGGTCAGATTCACCGATGCGCCATTACCGTCCACCGCAGTGGCACTGACGTACTCCAGCACGCCATCCAAGGAATCTGTCACCACCACATTATCGAGCGCCGAGTTAATCGGCGCTGCGGGTACCGTGATTTGGTAGACCACATTATCACCGATGGTCGCCTCCGCTGGTGATATCAGGGTCTTCAATAGCTGTTCTTCATTCACCAGGTTCGTCATCCACACTTCCGCACTGTTGGTAGACGTGTAGATTCGGCCCGGTTGGGAAAGCGGCAACGACCGGTATTCCGGCAATCGGGCCTGGTTGCTCCAGGTCCTCGAAACCGTGAGATCCGTGTGGAAACCGATGTCGTAATCCACCGTGATGCATTCACCCGGATTTACGGGAGCGCTATCCAGAAGCGCGATCCGTAACTGCCCCCCTCGAGGGGGTGCGGTGTAAGTGTAATCGGGACCCGCGGTCAACGTGGTCGTGCCGATTTTCACAACCGGCGGATTGGCCACAAGATCGCTCTCGTCAAGCTCCGGTGCAAGTTGGTCCGTTATCACCACACCGTAAGCCGGCGCCAGGCCGTCATTGCAGGACGATAGCTGGAAGTTCATGACATCGGTGGAAATGTTGACCTGGTATGGGTCGGCCACCGTCCCGGTGCCGACGCGTCCGGTACCCAGATCAATTTTGCTGGTCGCTCTCATTTGCGGCTGACGAACCTCGATCGTCTCTGTCGCCGTTAATCGGTCGGGATAGACCGCCGGGTCGCCGCCTGTGTAGGAGAGTCTCGCCAGGTTGTTGCGCAGAATACTGGTGCCATAATCCACACCCACCGGCGGCGCATCAATAACAACCCTCGAGACATACTCAATTACCAGTGTATCAATCGGCGTTCCGTCATTGCTTGGCGTGTTGGTAATATCTCCGAACTCCCAGCGCAAGGTCCCAGTATCGCCGACCGCCGGTTGTGCCGCCAACGTGTAACTGAAATTGGCACCGCCTGTGATGGTGAAGCTTTCCAGCGCCAAACCTACCGGCAGGTCATCCTCCACCACGACGTTTCTTGTGGTGTATTCCTGGAGATTCAGCGTCAGATCGTAGGTTACGGTATCGCCGACGCGGACGATGGAATCGGTGGTACTGGGCGGTATCTCGGCATAAGAGTCCCCCACAGCCGATTTGGCAATGGAAGTGTTATCGAGCATAGCGACGCTGACAGTGACCGGACCATAGCAATAATCATTGAGTGTATCGGTGGTCGGGCAGCCGACGCCGGAGCGCTCAGCCAAGGACCCGCCGTCCAGGGAGGTCCAGTCCACATAGACGCTGTTATTGATGTCTGCGCCCGTAACTGATTCCACAGTCACTTGATAGCTCATGACCAGCGTCTGGCCCACGGGGATGTCGAGGGTGAAGTCACCGTTCTGTTGGCCCCAAGCGAGCTCACCTCCGGACAGTGTGGTTGGCGTCACCACAAAACCGGTGACAGCCACGCCGTTGATCTGCGCGGTGGCGGAATCGGGAACCAGTGATACGTTGGCCGGCAAGGTGTCGACGATGCTGGTGTCAAACGCGGTGGAGTTACCCCCATTGGGAATGGTGATCAAATATTCGAGGACGTCACCGACCGTGGCCGGATCGGTTGGCAGTTTACCCGCCGGCGTGACAAAGCTCACCGCCTTGGTGGCAGTCAGGTCCGGCTCGACCACGTTCATGTTGCTGGTGTTGCTACCGCCACCAGCTGTTTGTGTCGCATTGTTGCCGTTCATCCGGTTGTAGGTGTACGACGCGCTGTTTGCGAAGGCCAGGCCACTCTGGTTGGTGATGGTGTTCTGCAGCGCAACCGTAATATCGATGACCGCCTGGCCGTTGGCGGGAATGTCAATACCGGTAGCCGTGTCTTCAATAATAAGGTTGGTGGCACTGCCGGTATTGCTCAGAGCCCAGGCGCCACCGGATATCACGGTTGCGCTGACAAAACTCAGGTTTGCATTAGAGAGGCTTAGATCGTCCAGAATCTGCACATCATACAGGGGCACGTCGATCGGAGTAGCGGGCACTGTGATGCGGTACGTGAACTGCTCGCCGATTGTGGCGTTCTCCCGGGTATTCGCCTTCGACAGCGGACCAGGAGTCCGAATCTCAACCTCGGTGGGATCCTGGTCATTCGGATCATCCGGCGAGGAAACGCCGTTGGTGTACGGGTCATCACTCGTGACGAAGAAGTCGTCGGTGGGATCCGGGGTTCCCTGATCGGCGTCAAGGCTCGCCTGATTGGAGACCACGGTGCCGTTGGTAAGGGTCGATCTAAGGGTGATGTCGAATTCGATAACGAGCTCGCCGCCGGGGGCAACGTCCACGCCGGTGACCTCCAGCAGGCCCGTTCCACTCGTCCCTCCAGTTGGATCAAAGGAATATGTACCGGAAGAGATCGTAACATTTGTTGGCATGCCCCCAAAGGTGTTTACCACATCGAGTTCGTCGCTGATCGTGATCCCATTGATCGTCTGGTCAACATTGAAGAGGCGCACATTGTAGTGCAAACTGTCGCCCGGAGCGGCGGTGGTGGCCGGGTACATGCCGGTGTTGAGGTTCTCAACGGTTTTCTCAAAATAGTAGCCGCTTAGCGCCGCCGTGATGGTCTCGCTGTCCTGGAAATCAAGTACGAGCGGTGTGCCGTCGGTGAGCGTGAACGGGCCGTATTGGCGACGGTCGCTATAGCTGCTTTCAGCGCTGAACCACTGGGTTGCGCCCGCCACATTGGTGAGCGTGGCTCCATCATTGCTGAAACCTGAGTCCAGCTGAGATTGGTAGGTGATGATCAGGTGCTGAGAGGGTCCGATCTTGGCTGCCGCCGCATCCAGCATGGTCATGCTGAGTTGACACAAGGGCGCGCCGCTATAAGTAGCGGTGTAGTCGATGCCCTGAACCAGCGGAGCCGTGACCGGGGTGACGCCGTCCGCCTCAAAAATCTGTGCGCTGACCCCTGGGCCACTGGTGGGATCATAGGCGCACATGCCGACAGGGATATTGTCGAGGATCGTCGTGTTCCAGGCATCGCCGCCGCCGTCGTTCTGGACGTCGATGGTGAAGGTTGCTGTGTCGCCTATGTTCAGGGCTGTCGCTGTACTCGACTTCGTAACCACTAGATCGGGCCCGACGATGGCCATCGGATCCGAAATCCCCCACTCGCCCGGAAGAGGTTCATAGTACACGCCATCGATGAGTCTCCCGAACGACCACTTGGCGGTGTTGGTGAACACCGTTCCTGGCACGTTCGCCGGCGTGTCATTGAGGACGACCGTGATTTCGACAATGATCTGCTCTTCGGCCGGAATGATGGTGTTCGTATCGATGTTGAAGTTGAGCACACCACCCACATTGGAGAATGTATGCGGTACCGGAGCAAGGCTGTCCTGCCAGTAGGCGACGTGGTTCACATAGGTGAGGGAAGCCCCCGTCGCGTTAAGATCATCCGTGACTTTGATGCTATGCAAGTCGTTAAGCGACCCACTGGAGTTGATGACGGTGCCCGTTCCTGCGTCATACAAAACCGGGATTGTGAGCGTGTAAGTGAAGGGTATTCCAATGGCGGCGATCGGTGCTGGACTCTGCTTATCAATTTTTTCTACGGGTATTAAAAGGTTCTGACAGCCCTCTTGGATCGAGGTTGACGAGCCGTTAACAAACCAAATCGTGTGGCCAGCGACGGTGTTACAGGACATCTGTCCGGTGTGGAGAACATTGTCGAAAATAATGAGATAAGGCGTGGGATCATTATTATCAAAGCTAAAGTTGGTGCTCATCCCCCCTGGGTAATTCTTTATCGTGCAATTCATATCGAGCTTGATATTGTCAGGAGCAGGATAAAGGTCACCGTCAACGACACCGTTGTAGGGGGCATCGGAGCAATTGAATTGGTCCGCTTGCGCGGTGGAGGCTACGCCCAGCAGCAGGGCGAAGAGGATCAACAGAGGGATTCCGAGGTTTGCACTGCTTGTCTTTAGAGCTATGCGGAAACTTTTCCAGTTCCATATCTTCCGGTTCGAACACATCCCTAGCAGCTTGCCCAGCAACGGCAATGCCACGGCGACCCCGATCCATGCAGTCCAAAGCTTGGACCTGGTTCTCTTCGGCGGTGTAACGTGTGACCAACACCGAAGAAAAAAAACCGGAAGACAGCAACCGGCCGCTATTAACTCAATCTTGTTAAAGAAAAAGAATTTTTCCATGACATCTCCCAATACAATCGTTACTCCGCAGATAGGTGCATCAAGAGATGTCGCGGATTTATAAAAGATATAGTGCCCATCCGGCTAGTAAAGGCGCCGGATTTCGGCACTACTATTAAAAAACTTCGGTTCATTTTTTACCCCCACAGCAAAAAAAGTCGAATTTATCAAAAACGCGATTTCAGATATTTAATTGGTTTTTACCACCCCCTTTTCAATGTTTTCCGATCAGGTTTGGTTTTGGATGTATATCTTTTACCAGTTCTTCAGGCGATGACCTGCAATAATCGTGCAACATCTAAAAAAATAGTCTCTAAGTAAATATCAAAGTAATTAAATTTCAATTGGTTAATCTATATTCTAAAATCGCAAAATAAATTCGCAAGCCATAAGAAATTGACAAATTTGGTCAAAAAAAAGGCTCTTTTTTGACCATTTTAAGCCTGAATGAGCGATTTTAGAGGCTTGTTTTCCTCACCGTCAGCGGCATCTTCGACCGGCAAGGTTACCCCACAGATAAACCCCGCGTGGCGGGATCTTAGCTTCGCAATGACAAGTCTTGAACATAACAAAACTGTGCTCTGCGGGAGAAGATGATGAACTTTAGAAGCTAATTAGCGGGTAGAATAAAAAAGCCCCTGGAGATATCTCCAGGGGCCTGTGGGGGTAAAAAACGAAGGACGAAGTCTCTTCATCTTCTACAAACTAAAGAATATATACAATAAATTACCGAGTCAAGACCTTTTTAAAATACGAAATTTTTAAGAAATATTTCATATTTTTTTCTATTAGACGTTTTTGATAAATCTTATTATTAAGAATTGTCAGATTCAAAAGCAGAAATCATGCCAAAAATCCTCCTGATATCCTGAAAGATTTAATAATTAATGATTTCGGTCATTTGTGCCAATCAGATATAAATTATACCAAAAAAAATGTCTGCCAAAATTTAGCATTTGGTGACATTATTTGACAGGTTTTAAAATAATTTTGATATCATTGATGACCTCGTTTTCACATGTCATATGCATTTCAAAGCCATCAAGTCGTTACCGTTCTTTAACAGGCAACCGTTAGACGGATCTTTCAGACTTAAGATAAAGGTAAATAATCACAGCCACATAAATAAGTGTGATGCCTAAAATTATATACAATAGCATATCATTTCTCCTATATGTATATATCGGCAAATATATCTAAAATTTTAATCCTTTCAAGAACAGTTGACGATTTAAACAAAAAAGGGTTGGCCAACATGATGGCTAACCCCTTAAAAATATTGGTGTCGAGGGACAGAATCGAACTACCGACACGGGGATTTTAAATCCATACCGGGATTAAAGGCTGTATTCCTTGATCTGTGGTTTGTATAAGGAGAACCATCGAGTATAAATAAATGCCCAACGGCTTTATCCATCTCTCCAGCTCGCACATGGAAGATGGTTTAAATTGCTTTAGCAAATGTCACTCTCTGGATCGTGGTTTCGCAGCTTTTTCTCCGGCGGGGAAAATCCCCCCCTCCTCAAAGTACAGCTTGTCCGGAACGTTTACCTGCCGGTCAGCTCCGAACTCTTTCTCCAGTTCCTCTGTATACAGCCTCGTCTTTTCTGGCGGAACGCCGTCACGCGTCATTTGGAAAAGCGGAACCGCGGCACGTGATTTGAGAAGCCGCTTTCTTGTCGCCGGCAGTTTTCTTCGAAAACGAATAACCGCCTTGCCGTCGATCCATGTCATAACTTCACCGGAAGGCAGGTCCCGGGAGTGGCCGGGAACCAAGCTGGGTAGGTGTAACACGGAGTAGCCAGCCTTGACTATAGAAAGGTTCGGTGGATCGACTTTCCTAAAGACGCTCAGCCCCTTTCCCGGAATTTTGAAATTGCCCTGCTGGTCGGTAAGGGTTTCATGGTAATCGTCGAATTGCCTTTGCGGGGCTTCGGAAAATCGGAGCAGGTCGTGGAACCAAACTGCGGAAACCACCACGCCAGCCATGGGCCTATGGGTATCGTAATCAACGATCTGGCCCGAAATCGGAGGGTCGAAACGATAAAGTTCACCGCTAATGGCAACGGATGCCGGTGGGCTCAGGCAGGCCGCCAGCGCCGCTGCAAGAATGACGATTGGACACGACCGACGAAACATCTGCACCTCCTTATGAAAATCTAGCACGTCAAAACTTGTGTTTACTTGCCAGTCTATCAACCATTCACAAGAACAATTGATATGCAGATATCACATTTTTTATCGGGTTAAGTAAATACTATTATTGATATTGTCGAAAGGTCTCTGCTAAATGACAAATTATTCTTTCAGATAAAATTCTAAATCATTTTCATATAATTTTGTTTCGATGTAATTTGCGGCGACGATGAGATCTCTGATCCATATTACCTTGACGAGTTTACGAATTTTTGATCTCCTATGGTTGTCAAGCTTGAATGTCACTTCCAATGTATCATCTTCCAAAATTTGGTGTGGCGTCAGACTTTCAAATCGGATTCCAGTAAATGAAAGATCTCTAATGATAATGTCTTCCTTTTCTCCTCTTCCCAGAATACTATATTTACCGGGCAACCTAACATCCTTGCGGTATCTCTTTCTAAATTCTATTGTGTACTGATAAGGTTCACCACATCTACATCTACCCTTCAGCTTTTTTTGAGTATCCTTGAATTTACTTACGTCAATATTTTGTTCAAATCCGCATTTGGGGCAGATTATTGACACTCGATTGGTATCGTCCGTATAAATAGTATTCATGAACTCATCCTCCTTCGTTCAATTCAAACACAAAACCCCACCACTATTAGAATCTGCATCGTCGCTGTAATCAAAAAACAACAAAAAGAATCCATACAGCTCTAAAATACCGACTATTGTTGCAATAACCAAAAATGTGCTAAATGCTATATTCATGACCAGTAATCCTTAAACGTCAGCCCGATCTATCAGGCTTCAGGTAAATGATTATTACTGTGGTAACATAAACAAGTGCGAAGCCGAAAATTAAATACTTTATTATCATGTCATCTCTCCGATATGTAAATATCGGCAAATGTAGTCAAAATCTTAACCCCACGGGGTAGGAAACCGGAGCCGAAGATGTGAAAAACATCGACCAAATTAAGAGGGAGGGACTTGGAGAAAAATATGAAGAAACTATTGATCGTATTGATAGTAATGGTTTTGATAAGCTGTCAAAGTACCGGGACTAAAGATGCGATGCGAGCCAAAAGGATGAAAAATTGTACCAATCTAACAGCTGATGAAATCGAATGGATCAAAAATGAAAAAATCCAGCGGGGAATGTCCGAATGCGCTCTTATTGCATCTTGGGGGGAACCATATTACATTAATAGATCAACAGGATCTTGGGGCGTCCACAAACGGTACGTTTATCAGCGTGGTGGTCCGTGGAATAAATCAATTTATGTTTTTGTTGAAAATGGAGTCGTGGACCGATGGCATGACTAAATAATAAGTTTATGACAAGGAATTCATAGATATCGAAAATCATTTAACAACGGGATAGGCAACCGGAGCCGAAAAGGAATGACTTCAATATAAACTTTAGGAGAAACAGAAATTATGGAAAGGGGAGGATTAATTACAGCTTGCCACTATATGAACTATAGCCGATGTTGTGATATCTAATTGGATCCAATGCAAAAACAAAAGCCACAATAAAATGCGAAACCAAATAACAAACATACCGCTTGAAGGAACCTATAACGGTGACGTTGTGGACGGTTTATTGCTGTGGACCGTGAAAAACCTTCAGGCGCTTTTGTTTGGAAAGGATAAGCTTTCGGGTTTTGTCCTAAGAAGATATAAAACAAAGCCCCTGGGCATCCATTTGACCAGGGGCTACTGTGGGGGTTGGTAGTAAAGGGGAAGCGACTAGTGAAACCCCTGATTGAAAATACACCCTTAATGCCGTTATTAGCTTGATTTCTGGCAAATTATATAAATTATATAACTAACCAAGACTAAGATGCACGTGCATAAGAGAAGCCATTTCTTAACTACCAGCTAAAAGTAATGCAAAAAACATGCTAATTTAACTATTTGCGATAGACTTAAATTTAAATTGTTATAAATTTAGATGGTTATATCAAATGAAAGATCTGGTTGGCTGTACTGATTCATATCAAAACATCTCAAAATATGAAGTAAACTATATAAATTCTATGAAGAATTTTACATAATATTATCCTCACGGGATAGGCGCGTACGGCTGAAGAAAAATTCGAGGAAGATTAACATTAATCTTCAAGAATGAGTTTTCGGACTTGTTCTGGATAAACAGTGAGAGTTCGGCAGTTCTCGGGAGCATTAAGGAGGTTAGGTGATGAAGAAATTTATTTTCAACCTAACAACTAAAAATAGCGCCACATATTGATATGTCAAGATGTATTATAAATCCTTTATATCGGGGTAATTGTTTGCACTGTCACTGTAATAAACAAACCATATATACAGTGAAATCAACCATGCTCCAAGCGCCCCAAATGGCTACTATTGTTGAAAAGACCAATAATAAGCTAACTATTACTTTCATGATGACCGCCTTTTTATTTGCAATTGCAAAAACCATGCAAATTTAGTTAATTGCGACATACTACATTAAAGTTGCAATCATATTAGATGGTTACATCAATTGAAAGTCTAAGTGGCAGGGCTGATTTATACCAAAGTGTCTGAAATTTTGGCGTATGCGACAAAATTTTTATGGAATATATTTATAATACTTACCTCACGGGCTATGTGCGTATGGCTGAAAAGGAAATCGAAGAAGATCAACACTACCTGCCAAGATGAGCTTTTGGACTTGTCAGGGTAATTTAAGAAACAATCGCATTAAAAGAAAAAATAAAGGCGAGTGTTATAAAACATATGGAAATTGTTAACAGAATGAAATCTATAATAAAATCTTTCATAATGACCTCTTTTAATTTCATGACGCCGGTTTATTTTTTTAGGAGCATTGGAGTAGACAAATCGAAATCCCAAAGCAAATTTATTTATAATCCAACAGTATTATATGTAAATAGAGAGTATCTTTCATTTTAGTGGGGATATAACCTATAAGTAGGAATTATACCTACACTCTCAATCCCACGGGCTATGCGCGTACGGCTGAAAAGGACGTCCCTCCCTGCCCGTCGATCAACTTCAGGGGCAAACTTCCGGACGTTTATTTTGACCGTGTGCCTTATATATCTATGCTGAAGGAAAACTATGTCCGCAAAGGATTCTTTGAACATGCCGAGTTTATGGCTTTGAGGGTTGAATTACCGGAACACTTGAAGGGTTTTGTCACGTTCGCATATAAAACAGGTTGGAGTGTATCAGAGATAACAGACTTAATCTGGAATCAAGTTGACCTTGATAACAGCATAGTTCGACTTGAAACAGGGGATATAAAGAACGACGAGGCCCGTACGGTCTATCTTGACGATGAGATTCAAGAGGTTTTCAATCATCAATGGAACGCCCGTAAGAATCTTTTACCCTATATGTTTTAAAAGCCAAAGGAACCGATAAGGTAAAGCGTTTTGACAAGTCAAGGAAAACAGCCTGTAAAGATGCCAAAATCGGTAAGAGGTTATTCCGTGACTTCCGCAGGACTGCGGTTAGGAATATGATTAAGGCAGGTATCCCTGAAGGTGTGGCAATGAAAATTTCAGGCCACAAGACACGGTCTGTATTTGAGCGTTATAATATTGTTAATGACCGTGATTTAAAACTGACAGCACAAAGGCAGGAGCATTATTTACAGACACAAAAAGACACAATTTCAAGCATAATCCATGATTTCAACGAAAAAAGGGCTAACCATAATGTTGGCTAACCCTTTAATCTTAATACTATTTACTGGTGCCGAGGGACAGAATCGAACTGCCGACACGGGGATTTTCAGTCCCCTGCTCTACCGACTGAGCTACCTCGGCATGACCTTGAAAAAATCAAAAATTATTAGACCTCCTATTTTTTGTCAAGATATTTTTGGCTCATATCACCAAAAAGATATTGCAACAAAACACACGCTGCAACGGTGGCTGTTTCAGCCCTTAAGATTCGAGGCCCTAATCCGACGGTGGTAAATCCACGATCCCTGGCTTTTTCAATTTCCTTTTGGGTGAACCCCCCTTCGGGTCCAATAAGGGCAAAAACAGTATCAATTTGATCACCGGATCCCAGCAAGTCGGCATGAGCAGGCTGCAATTCATCTTCCCAGAAAGCGACTTTAAGGTCGCAAACCTGACCCAGATTTAACATTTCTTCAAATGATACGGTTTCACCAATTTTCATGATACGCCCTCGTTTGCACTGTTTGAGGGCTTCTTTTACAATTTTTTCCCAGCGTTTCGTGCGTGCCAAAAGCTGTTTTTTATCAGGCTTGGGGACAGATCTTTCTGCAATAAAAGGTATCCATTTTATGATGCCGAGTTCACTGAGCTGCCGGACAAGACCATCCATTTTTTTTTCTTTTAAAAACGCCTGGGCAACAATAATTTTAAGCGGCGATTCTGCAGTTGACGGAAAGCGGCGAATAAGCGACGCCTGAACCCTTCCGGGAGATAAATCGACGATTTTGGCTTCGTATTCAAATCCTTTACCGTCGAATAGCCCGATTTTATCGCCGGGCTTCATGCGCAAAACAGTCTTTATATGTCTGGCATCAGAACCGGTAATACTTAATATTGAACCTTCACGTTCCGATTTTTCAATGAAAAAGTAACGCATACAGACTTTTACAACTCAAACAGGTCGACTGTAAATCATTTTTTTGTATGCTCTTCACTTATTAAAGCTCGGCCAATTGATGATATGCAATCAGACAATACACTTTTAAACCCTTGATGCCGCTCGTAGTGAAACGAAGATCCCGTTATCGGGGGAACATGGGGTATCCTCAACTTTTGCTCATTTAGGTTAAGGTGAATTCTCAAAAAGGCAAATTTCTTGACACGCTTTATGCCATGTGATAAATTTTCGAGAATTTTAGGGTGTTTGTTTAAAAATGACACTTTATGGCGAACGGGAGAGCGGATATGACGGAGCCAAATGGACCAGACAAAAAAAATAATGAAACCGAATCAACGAAAGACGAGGCGATCATAGAGCTTGAGGAAGAGGCAGCAGAGGGGCCAAAAAGTGATGAAGAGACAATTGATCTTGTGGATGCTGTCGAAGAATCTCCCGTAGAAAAGCAAGATGATGGCGTTGATACCGAAGACCAATCGCCCATAGAGCTTAAAGAAGAAACCACAGATGAGTCAAAAGGCGACGAAGAAATTATAGACCTCTTGCAAGCTGCCGAAGAACAAGAACCGGTGGAAGATGAAGCAGTCATAGAGCTTGAAGAAGAGACCCTATATGAACCAAAAGGCGACGAAGAAATTATAGATCTTTTAGAAGCTGCCGAAGAAGATCCTGTTGAAAGCATTGATACTGAAGAACAGAAGCCGACGGAAGATGATACGTATATAGATTTAACCGTAAAAATCAGCGAAAGTCCCCAGGAAATCGAAGACATTGGTGAACCTATTTCGGAGGCGGCCGATGCTTCGAATGAGTTTGATGATATCGATGACTTAGACAACGATCTTATAAAAGAAACCGATGATTTTACTGATGAATTTGATACGGACTCGATAGTGGACGAGGCGTCGGATTATGATTTTGCTGATTCAATAGGCATTGAACTCGATTCTAAAGAAGATATTTCAGGGGATCGTTTCGAGGCTGACACGATAACGGACGAAAAAATAGAAGCAGCTTTGGAACGTGTAATAAAAAAGATGTTTTACGAAAAGATCGACCGTCTTCTTGTAGAGGCAATTGAAAAAACGGTTACAAGGGAAACAGAAAAATTGAAAAAGGCACTGCTTGAAGACTCACCTGATGGTGAAAAATAATTGTTACATTTTGACGAGATTTATATTCTGCCTGACTGATCTGATTACAGCCAAAAATCAAATGAAAAAAAACCGGGGATTATTATAATAATCCCCTTTTCAATTTGATTCATATTTATCAGGGTATAACTCACATTAAGGAGCAAAAACAGATGAGTTCCAATCTTCTTGACAAAGGTTATGAACCACATGATGTGGAAAAACGATGGTACGATTTCTGGGAAAAAGAACGATTGTTTTCGGCAAGTGAGTCGGAAAGCAATCAGAAATGTTATTCCATTGTCATACCCCCACCCAATGTTACCGGTGTCCTTCACATGGGACATGCATTAAACAATACATTACAGGATATTCTCTGTCGCTATAGAAGGCTGCGAGGTGATAATGTTCTTTGGATGCCGGGTACCGATCATGCCGGTATCGCCACTCAGAATGTTGTTGAAAAAAAGCTTGCAAGCGAGGGGATGAATCGTCACCAGGTTGGCAGGGAAAAATTCATTGAAGCGGTCTGGGAATGGCGCAGTGAGTATGGCAGTGCGATTATCAATCAGCTCAAACGTCTTGGCGCTTCGTGTGATTGGGACAGGGAGCGTTTCACAATGGACGAAGGGCTTTCAAGAGCCGTCCGCAAGGTCTTTGTAACACTCTATCAAGAAGGTCTTATATACCGTGGCAATTACATTATTAACTGGTGTAGCCGCTGCCATACAGCGCTTGCAGATTTAGAAGTGGAGCACGAAGTCCATGACGGTTTTCTGTATCATATCCGATATCCCATTTCAGACGGAAAAGGGAATGTAATTATCGCAACGACCCGACCTGAAACTATGCTGGGCGATACAGCAGTGGCTGTAAATCCGGATGATGAGCGCTATCAAGGCCTTGATTCTCAAAAAGTAATTCTTCCTCTGATGAACAGAGAGATCCCTATCATCAAAGACAAATATGTCGATATGGCTTTTGGAACCGGCGCCCTCAAAATTACCCCGGCCCATGATCCCAATGACTTTGAAATTGGAAACCGGCATAATCTTGAACGGGTTAAGGTCATCGATGATAACGGTCTAATGACATCGGAAGCCGGAAAATTTGAAAACATGGACCGGTTTCAATGCAGGGAAGCTGTGGTTGGCGCCCTTAAAAAAGAAGGGCTTTTTGAAAAAATCGAGCCCTATCAGCACAATATCGGTCACTGTTATCGGTGCAACACCATCATTGAGCCAAACTTGTCAAAGCAGTGGTTTGTCAAAACCAAACCTCTTGCTGAAAAAGCCATCGATGCGATTAAAAACGGCGATACCCGAATCATCCCTGAAATCTGGACGAAAACTTACTTTGAATGGATGAACAACATAAAAGACTGGTGTATTTCAAGGCAGATATGGTGGGGACATCAGATTCCGGCATGGACATGTGAAACGTGCAATGAAGTTACCGTTGCCATGAGTGCACCTGATACATGTCCGGCTTGTAAAGGAACGGATCTTATACAAGATACAGATGTTCTGGACACCTGGTTTAGCTCTGCCCTTTGGCCTTTCTCGACCATGGGGTGGCCGGATGAAACACCGATACTAAAATTGTTTTATCCCACATCTGTTCTTGTAACCGGTTTCGACATCCTCTTTTTCTGGGTCGCCCGAATGATGATGATGGGACTTCATTTTATGGGGGACGTGCCATTTAAGGACGTTTATGTACATGCCCTGGTACGTGATGAAGACGGCAAAAAGATGAGCAAATCAACAGGAAACGTCATCGATCCTTTAAGCGTTATCGACACCTATGGAACCGATGCATTCCGTTTTACCCTGACCGCATTTGCAGCCCAGGGCAGAGATGTTAAAATGTCTGAAAAGCGTGTTGAAGGCTACAGAAATTTTATCAACAAGATCTGGAATGCCGCCCGGTTTGCGCTGATACACATCGACAAAAAACATAAAAATATACCCAATGAATCTCTTTCTCTGGCTGACAGATGGATTTTATCCAGATGCTATCGTGTTGCCGACGAAGTTTCCCAGGCTCTTGACAGCTACAGGTTTAACGATGCTGCCGGATTGCTCTATAACTTTGTCTGGCATGAATTCTGTGACTGGTACCTTGAAGCTATTAAACCCGCCCTGTATGGAAAAGAGGGAACGAACTGTAAGGAAGCAACATTGAGCGTTCTATGGCTCGTTCTTCATGACACGCTGATTCTACTTCATCCTTTTATACCCTTTGTCACGGAAGAAATTTGGGATAAGCTTCCAGGGACAAAAGACTCCATTATGAAATCCAGATTTCCTTTAGATGCCGCCGATAACAGCCTTTGCAGGGATATGGAAGCAGAATCAATAATGGGGCTTATCTCAGGAATCATATCCGGAATCAGAAACATAAGAGGAGAGATGAATATTTCCCCCTCTCTGGCGCTGGCCGTTAGCGTCCATTCACAGGAAGAAGCCACACGGGGAACCATAGAGCAGCACAAAGACATGATCATTAATCTGGCACGGCTTAACTCTTTGTCTGTGGAAAATACGGGCCAGAGACCAAAATCAGCGGCAACGGCTGTTGTCGATAACGCGACGATCTTTGTTAACTTAGAAGGAATCATCGATTTTGCCCAAGAAATTAATCGCCTTGATAAGGAGATCAACAAACTGACCAATGAGTTAAGCATTGTTTCAAAAAAACTCAGAAATGAGGACTTTCTCAGCAAGGCACCCAAAGATGTGGTTGAGAAAGTTAAAGAAAAACAAGAGGTTCTCATGGAAAAGCAGCAAAAGCTTCGGACGAATTTGGATAAAATTAAGGAGCTCGAGGCTTAGCCCGAATTTCTCACAAAGAACATCAAGATGACAAATCCCGGCCAGGATGAATGAAGGTGAAATGATTTTATTATGAATTCAACACAACATCTCATTGAAATCGCGCTCAAAGAAGATATCGGTCCCGGAGACATTACCACCGATAATCTTATAGACCCTCAACTTAAAGGCAAGGGTATCATCATCGCCAAAGAGTCCCTTGTGGTTGCCGGTCTGAATGTGGCCAAACAGGTTTTCCAGTACCTTGATTCAGAGGTTATATTCAGATCAGAATATGACGACGGTGATTTTGTAAAAAAAGGTGACGCTTTGGCGAACGTCAAAGGAAGACTTCGTGCGCTGCTTTCCGGTGAGCGAACCGCTTTGAATTTCCTCCAGCATCTCTCGGGCATTTCAACTTTAGTGCGATCATATGTGGCCGAACTTTCAGACAAAAATATACGCCTGGTCGATACCCGGAAAACCACTCCGGGCTGGCGTGTACTGGAAAAATATGCCGTACGAACAGGTGGCGCCTATAACCACAGGATAGGACTGTATGACGGTGTTTTGATCAAGGATAACCATATCGCCGCTTTTGGGGGGGTAAAAAAAGCGATTGACCATATCAGAACCCAGGTCTCCCATCTTTTAAAAATAGAGGTGGAGGTCTCCAGCCTGGATCAGGTCAAACAAGCGCTGGCTGCCAATGCCGATGTCATCATGCTCGACAACATGACCCTAAAACAGATCAAAGAGGCCACAGCCTTTATCGATAAAAGAGCGGTGGTCGAATTGTCAGGCGGTGTAACAAAAGACGATCTTAAATCTCTGGCAGATACCGGCGTCGACATCATATCCGTAGGTGCCCTTACCCACTCCGCCAGATGTGTGGACATCAGTATGCAGATATCAGCCTAAACTTGTTTTGAATCTTGCATGCAGATGCAAACCTCCAACCCGTTCAACACTCAGGTGATAACTCCAGTTTCTTACCCGCACTGTTGCGCAACCCCATTATGTGGTTATTATTTTACCCAGTTTTATCATCAAAGGATTATCGCCGTTTGGCTCGCATAAAAGGCGAGATGCCTGGGAGGAAAAAAAGACCATGAAATGGACCCCTGACGCCGAAGCTGCAATAAAGAAAGTTCCTTTTTTTGTTAGAAAAAAGGTTCGCTCCCGAATTGAAAATGAAACCTCGGCCGCCGGCAAAAATAGGGTGTCGCTTTCCGATGTCAAGGCGGCACAGGCGCGATTTATGTCGAAAATGAGTTCGGACATCAAAGGCTATCAAATCGACACCTGTTTTGGATCGAGCGGGTGCCCCAATCCCGCGAACAGATGTGACGGTCTGGCCAAAAAAATAGAGTCATTACTCGAAGATGCTGATCTTTTAACGTTTTTGAAAGATCGGGTTGAAGGCGACCTCAAGTATCATCACGAATTTCGAGTGACCCTGGCCCAATGTCCAAATGCATGTTCCCAGCCTCAAATTAAGGATGTGGGAATCATCGGTGCGGTCATCCCGAAGATAACCGATGAAGAATGTTCGGGCTGCGAGGCTTGCGTTGAGGCATGTATTGAAAGGTGCATTACCCTCGACAGCCAAGAAAATATTCCTGAAATCGATCATGACCGGTGCTTGAAATGCGGCAAGTGTATCCATGTGTGCCCCACCGGAACCATCTCGGAAAAAAACAAAGGGTTTCGGGTTCAACTGGGCGGGAAGCTGGGCAGGCATCCGAAGCTGGCTGTTGAGCTTGAAGGAATCTACAGTGAGGATGAGGTACTCAGCATTGTCAAGAACTGTATCGCTTATTACAAAAAGCACAGCAAACATGGCGAGCGGTTTGCGGAAATATTCGACCTGAAGGATTTTAACGTCGAGGAGAAAACAAGAAGTTAAGAAGGTTAGAAAATCAGAAGGTCGGAGGCACTTAATCTGTAAAAATTGAAATTAGATCTTACATCCCAGAATTTTAGTTAAACTAAAATCTGACACTATTTGGATATCCATTAGATGTACGAAACCGCTACGCGGTAGCTTTTTCTCAGAATTTCCCACATCTTTGAGGTTTAAGATTTATTTTCTTTATTGATTTATTTTTTTTAATTTTTTTA
>Ga0209940_1000004_pt1 | contig 63293 bp, 53 predicted proteins | sample SalPonF2_B_D1_MG_FD_185726 | JGI IMG/M metagenome (GOLD analysis project Ga0209940, IMG submission 185726) | Salt pond soil microbial communities from South San Francisco under conditions of wetland restoration - Salt Pond MetaG SF2_B_D1_MG... ...
TTGTCGAAACGCGCCCGGATACAGTCAGCGCAAAAGCCGATGGTGTTGGATATGTTTTTTGCGCTTTTATCGCAGGAATTGCATTTACCCATAATAATCTTAATTATAATTGATGTTTCATCAGTTTTCAATTAACATTAATGGATCATCTTCAAATTGGAGATTTTTAAGGCAACAAAAACATTTCCAAAAAAAGAAGGCTTTGATAAAACAATCAGAAAACATACACTCGAACCCTTGAATCCTTGAACCCTGGAACCCTTTCTCCCAACGAATAGGGAGAAGAATCACATTGGTTTGATGAATTTCCGATTTATCTTTTTTTCCATATGCTTTATATTTTTTTCCATTGACCCCATCAATGCCGTAAGAGCTGAGATATTGATGATTGATATTCAAACAACCAAACAACGATTGCAGGATCATGTAAAAACGCTGACGATCACCATCGGTGAACGGAGTGTTTTATTACCCGATAATATTGAAAAGACCAGAGCCTACATCGAAAAATTTTACCAGGATATCGGTGTTCCGGTGCACTGTGAGCCCTATCCGTATCGGAATTTCACAGTTTCAAATGTCGTGGCCCAAGTTTCTTTTTGCGAAAACCCCACGAAATATTATCTTGTTGGTGCGCATTATGATTCGGTGGCCGGAACCGTGGGTGCTGACGACAATGCCAGTGCCGTTGCGGTTCAACTGGAGACGGCCCGTCATTTGATGATGCTGAAAGATCACCGCGAACTGAATCTGGCAGTGAAGTTTGTCTCGTTTCCCCTCGAAGAACCGCCGACGTTCGGTACCCGGCACATGGGGAGTAGTGTTTACGCCCACAATGCCTGGAAATCAAACGAACAGATCGACGGCATGATCTGTCTGGAGATGGTCGGTTATACCTGTCATGATGAGGGCTGCCAGGATTATCCGTTTCCATTGATGTTTTTCGACTACCCCAAACAGGGAAACTTTATCGGCATTGTTGGCAATTTTAAATCCAGAAAATTTACAAATGATTTATTTGAGGCGTTTGGCAGGAATCCGGATCTTCCTGTGGTCAGACTTACAGTTCCAGCGGGAGGATTCATGCTTCCTTCTGTTCGACTCAGCGATCATTCTTCATTCTGGCACAGAGGTTACAAGGCTGTCATGGTGACCGATACGGCCTTTTACCGAAACCCCCATTATCACCGGATCTCAGACACTATGGAAAAACTGGACTATACCTTCATGGCCGAACTGGTAAAGAGTTTGCTTCTATATTTTTGTTCCCACTCCAAGTCATAACATATAATGAAACTCCCCACCGCAAGCGGACAGAGTATTAAAAACGATAATAAAATAATCATTCTTAGGCAGTGTGTGCCTCAATTACTAGTGGATAGAAGCATTTTTTTTAAGTTTTTACTATAAATACTGCAATAAAAGCGTTTTATGTATTGACTTTCTGTTTTTGTTGCTGCATCTTCAAAAAAAGCAGGGATTATTAGGCATGGACAATAACAAACAAAGGGAGGGAACAAATGACAAAAGCTGAATTGGTCGAAAAGATGGCTAACGATGCGGGCATTACAAAGGTTGCAGCTAAAGCGGCATTGGAATCATTTCTTGACGGTGTTACAAAAGGCCTGAAGAAAAGAAACAGCCGGGTAACTTTAGTCGGTTTTGGATCATTCAAAAAGGTCTATCGAAAGACCCGAATGGGACGTAATCCACAAACAGGTGAAAAAATCAAGATTAAGGGCAAAAATGCTGTTACTTTTAAGGCGGGAAAAAATCTTCAATAGAAAAATTTCCACAGTGTTTTGATCGTCTTCTTCAGGGCAAATCCATTTCACAGGATTTGCCCTTTTCTTATCGGTCTTTAGATGTATGCCATGGGCAGAGAGAATCCTCGCCTAAGGGTTTGGGAAACATATACATGTCCAGAACGATTTTTCCACACCCACTATCTTGTGCTTTTCTCCCGGGATAGATTATAGTGGAATATCGTTTTACCTGAATTTTGTGATCGTAATTGATCGAGTGATAGTGTACGAACAGCGGTATCCAAAGCTTTCACTCAATCCTTTGCTTCTACCCTGACAAGTTCAGGGTGTTAACGGCCAGAAAACAGGCATAATCACCATCAACACCAGCAGCACGATTAGTGTCAGTGGGACACCGGCTTTCATATAATCGATAAAACTGTAGTCGCCCGGTCCCATCACCAGCACGTTGAATGGATGGGAAATGGGGGATGTAAAGCTGGAAGATTCGGCCATGGCGATGCCCATCATCAAAACATGGGGAGATATTCCAAGACTGGCTGAGTTTTCAGGGCAATCGGCACCATAAGCACTAACAGGACGGCAGTGGGGATAATACTGGTAGCCATAAAAGTGATCACCAAAAGTCCGAACAAGACCGAATACGGACCGAAAGGTCCCAGTCAACCCACAACACCTTACGCCAATAGACGGGCTGTGTCGGACTTATCTAAAGCCGTCCCCAGCGGCAACATTCCGGCAATTAAAAATACGGCTTTCCATTCAATGTTGCGATAGGCTTCTTCCATGGTTAGACATTTAGTTAAAACCATGACGGCGGCACCGATGACCACAGCAATGTAAATCGTTAGCCAGCGCATAATTGCCGGCAAAAGCACTGCCGTCATAATGATCAAGGAAACCTTGGCTTTTTCTTCTCTGGGAATTTCCTGAGCGGTTTCGGTGAGAACAAGAAAATCCGGCACATTCCCGAAAGAGTTAAAAACAATGCTGCCGATTTGCAACGCTCTTAACTTTTTGATTGTAGCCTCTTACGGATCCTCTTCATAGACCATCCATTTGGCCGGGTGATGCTTCAATATTTTTTTAAGTTCCAACAAATTCTCGTCGCCCGGCCCGGCTCCCGGTCTACACTCACTATATTTAGGCTATAGCGCTTTGCAAAACAATCTTACACCGGATGGGATACCATCAAAGGCATTGAGGAGGGGGTTCGGTTTGAATATCTTAATGCAGGGCCTTCAGTTCCTTTGAAACGTTTTTTACAATGCCGGTCGTTTTCGGACCATTGCTGCGGCAATCGCTTCAGTCTGTCGGGAGGCGTACAAACCCTTGACCGGGAAAAAATTTTTTCGGAAGAAATAGCTACTATTTGATGCCTACCGCCGCCTGGGCGATATTAAAACAGTAGTCTCCGATTTTCTCAAAATTCGATAATAGGTCGATGAACACCAGGCCCGGATCAATACTGCAATCACCGGAGCGCAGCCTTGAAACGTGGCCTTGACGCATCTCTTCTCGCATCAAATCAATGCTGTTTTCCATTTCATCGGCCTGTTTCATAAAATTTTCAACCGGATGGTGAATTCCTCGAGTGACAAAATCAAGAAAAACTATGGTCTGTTCCGAGATGGTTTTTAGGTCGGCGATGGCATGGCTCGTGAATGACAAATTATTTTCAATGATACTTTCAGCGAGTTGGGCAATGTTCTCCACGGAATCGCCGATTCTTTCGATATTGTTCGTCATTCTCATCAAACTTGAGATTTCTTTGGCCTGAGACTCGCTGATGTCACTTTCATACACCCGGGTTAAATATGAAGTGATTTCCAGTTGCATATCATCCAAGTAGTTTTCAATGCGTTTCCATTTGCTTAAGAGTTTATAATCCCTGTCTTCGATCCGCAGAATTGTATCTTTGAGCGTTCTCGAAGCGGTTTCAGACATCCTTTTGATCTCACTTCGGGCTTTGGCCAGAGCGGCGATCGGCGTATCATCGAACTGGGTGCCGAAATTCGGCAACCGGAAAAAATCTTCAGGCGCTTCTTCTTTCGGAGACAGCAAAATCGCCACCTTTATCAGTAGCGGAAGAAAGATCAGAAAGATCGTTGCGTTGATGACATTGAACATCGTGTGTCCATTGGCGATGTAACGGGCGATATTGACCATATCGCCTTCGACGACTTGGGTGACGGACCCTGATCCCAGAAAAGTTGAGACAAACTCGATCAAATCGATGAAATACGGAAAGATGATCAGCATAAAAGTAACCCCGATGACATTGAACATCGTGTGGGCTCTTGCGGTTCTGTGGGCGTTGACATTCGAGGAGCCTATGGTTGCCAGTTCTGCAGTGATGGTAGTTCCGATATTTTCGCCCAGAACCAGGGCCATGGCCCCCGGAAACGTCAACAGTCCCTGGGTGGCCAGGGTCATGGTCAAACCGATTGTAGCGGATGAGGATTGAACCAGAATGGTAAGAACAGCGCCGATAAATACGCAAAGTATAAGGCCGCCGGCACTTCCGGGATCAAATTTGGTAAAGAATTGAAGGAAGGTGGGATCATTTTTAATCGGAGCCAGCCCATGTTTCATCACCGTCATTCCGAAAAAAAGAAGCCCGAATCCCAAAATGACTTCACCGATATAGCGATATTTTTTTGCCCGGGTGAAAAATTTCAGATAGACGCCGATGGCAATGGCCGGCAGTGCCGCTTCGGTCAGTTTAAAGGCGATAAGCTGGGCGGTCACCGTCGTTCCGATATTCGCGCCCAGAATAACCCCAATGGCCTGCTGTAATGTCATCAGTCCGGCACTCACAAATCCTATGAGCATGACGGTCGCGGCCGAGGACGATTGAACCATGGCGGTAATACTTGCTCCGGTAAGACAGCCGATAACCCGGTTCGACGACACCGCCTCCAGAATTTTTTTAATTCGTTTACCGGCGGACATTTGAAGACCTTCGGTCATCATTTTCATCCCGAGGACAAACAGTCCCAGGCCCCCGACGGTTTGAATCAGTACATGTAAAATACCCATTGTTTCCCCTGAAAGATGTGATTATTTATGTAATAAAATGGTGCGTAGTCTTCAAAAAAGAGATATTTCGGATAGAATTTCCCTGCGTTAATGACGAAGGCTAAATTACGTTATCATATAATGGCGAAAACAACCAAGTCAAGACCGGCCTTTCGAGGTATCGATGTATCCCATTTATAGAATAGCTATGAAAATGCATCTGAATCCACTATAATGCAAAATACAATACACACACAAAACATTTTTCCCATTTTGTTTACAATCAATTATGGTATTATGATGTTGTTTAAACCCGTTTCAATTAAAGATTATAAAAAATTTCATTAATTTTCATGCAAGACTCAGGTATTAAACCATGACGAAATCTGATGTAACCCAAATAAAAATCGGTAAACACAAAGTTGGCTTTGTGGGTCTTAAAGAAACCTTTAAGGACATAGCTGAGTTATATTCTAAACAACCTGATGATGTGGTCGCTGAAGAATTATTAAACCGGCTGTCAAAAAAGAATTACATCTCAGATAAGGTTCAAAAAGAATATGGGCTTGTGTTTGTAAGGGAATTTAGAAAATTTCTCGGTCAGCTTTTTGATGATGAAAACGATCAAGGGCTTGAAATTAAAGTTCTTGGCGCAGGTTGTGTTCTATGTAACAGCCTTGAAAATGATGTTATGGAAGTTTTATCAGAAATGAGGTTAACTGCTGATCTTGAACATGTAAGAGATGTGGAAGAAATCGCAAAATACAACGTCAAGGGAACACCGGCCTTGATTATTAATGGAAAGGTCATATGTTCAGGTAATATACCGTCAAAAAATATAATCAGAAACTGGCTGGAAGAAATCGGCTTTCAAAAATACTCAGGAGGAAAAATGGACAAACCAGTACTTATAAAAAACATATCATTCTCTGAACCCCATCATCTCGATGAATTGGTTGCATATGAAGAGGGACGAGTTGTAAGCAGGACATTTTCTCAAAATTCATCCCTTAGTTTAACTTTGTTTTCATTTGACGAGGGAGAGGGAGTTAGCACACATACAGCGCCCGGTGATGCAATGGTGCAAATCTTGGATGGTGAGGCGCTTGTTAATATTGATGGAAAAGAAATGACCGTTAGTAAAGGACAGGTCGTGGTTATGCCGGCGGACATTCCCCATTCCGTCACCGCTGTAAAACGGTTTAAGATGCTTTTGACCGTGGTAAAAAAGCCTAGAAATATCGAATCTAGGTAAAAACCTACCATTTATTCAAAAAACAGCGCGATATGTTTTAAGTTACACCTTCTATTTACTTAGCATGCATGAAATTTGGAATTGAGCGATATTGAGGTATTGAAACATTAATCTCGAAAAATCACGGCTTGACCGGAATTTCTGTCGGTGGTAATAGGAAGTGCTTTTAACAATTGTACTCTCTATTTTAAGCATTTGAATGAAACCAGAATATAACCCATCATCGGAGACCATAGGATTTTTTCGCCAGATATTTCACTCAATTTTTCCCTCATCCACTTATTCTAAAATCTGATAAGGAGAATGACAAAATGTCACGAATACCCCCGAAGTCCCTTAGCGAAATGGAAAATATCGAAGAAAAATACAAAAAAAAACTTGAAATGGAAGAAAAGCTGGGTCGCAAGGAGGGCATGGCGGATGCCTACGGTAACCTCGGAATAATTTATCTAACACTTGGCCATCTTGATAACGCCGAAGAGATGTTTAAAAAGTCCTTGGAATTGGAAGAAGAGCTGGCTGATAAAGAGGGCATGGCATCAGATTACGGATATTTGGGTACTATTTATCAAACACGCAGCAATCTGGAACAAGCTGAAATCATGTACAAAAAAAGCCTTGAAATTAATCAGTCGCTGGGCCGCAAGGAGGGTATGGCAACGATATATGGCAAACTTGGTGAAATTTACTATACCCGTCGTGATTTGGATCAAGCCGAGGACATGTTTAAAAAAAGTTTGGAAGTTGAAGAAACGGCTGACAAAAAAGGGGCTATAGCGACGATCTACGGCTATTTAGGGGATATTTACCGTCTTAAAAATAATTTGAATCAAGCCGAAGAAATGTACAATAAAGGCTTGAAGATTTTTGAGGCCATCGGATCTGAGCATATGATAGAAATAATGAGGACGATGCTGACAAACCTAAAAATGAAGAAAAAACAGAGTTAATAACTAAAACAGCAAGCCACCACAATGTAGCACTTAACCATTTGAATTGATTTGAGTTGCTGTGTAAAAAATGTAACAGTTCTTTATGTAATTTACCCCACAATTACATAATTTTTTATGTGATTTAGACCGGCTGCCCTTCCTCTCTAATTGATGCAACCATTTAATTTCTTTAACATATTCATCATTTTAAATATAACCGTCTGATATTGCATAATTTTTGCATAAGTTAGACGGTTAGGCTTATTCAAAGCCTAACAAAAAACTAAATCCCAAGCAATTGGATGACGAAAATTAACGCCTGAAGGTATAAATTATGATTAAATTTGGGCCGACGTCTGGAGAGATGAGAACGATGTCAGATGACGACATTTTTTTATCACGCTTGAAACTTCTTATTATCATGGCCAGGGCTTATTTAAAAGATTGTCCCATCGGAAAGTATCGAAAATCTGCCATCATCGAAAACGCCCACCACGTTTTTTATCATTCCCTGAAATTGGTCAGCAATGAAGCCTTTTTCAAAAACAACGATTTAAAAACGCAGTCGAGTATTACTTCCGAAGATGAAATAAAGGAAGAGTATGTGTTTCATCAAAGAGTTCAGCTTCTTTCAGTTATGGCGAAAGCACTGGCTGAAGATCGCCTGACCGGAAATTTCAGGAAAAAGGCCCTTCAAGATAATTTGGATAGAATCTGTGAAACACTGATATTCAACTTCCACATTAAAGATGTTGAGTTTCTTAAAGTAGCTTAGTTAGTTTCCATCCAGAAATAGCCCTTTTTGCCCTGATCGGCGTTCTCCGCGGGTTTCCGGTTGCGGCGTACAGACGTGCGCCTTCCTGTCCCGCTATACGGGGACCGCAAACCCTTGTGCGGCCTTGATCATAACAAAAATTGCTCATTTCTGCATTGGAAACTTATTAATATACAAAAATATTTTTTCAAGAAAACTCGGTTTTATACCTGAACCTCGCACGAGTCGGAGGTTTTCATAGGCAAGATTCAGGTTATGCTTTAATACACGCCATCATCAACATTTTCCATAAAATATTGAAGATACAATTCCAATTAAGGTTAAAAGACTATACTTTTACTTTGTAAACGCTAATCGGTTCATTGATGCCCTTAACGGTCACCGGGGGCAGGGCTTCAGCGTCTATTTTATCCGAGAGCTTTTGAAACGTCATACGGCTGATAAGGATTTCGCCGCCATTTGCGATGCCTTGGAGCCTTGCGGCAATATTGACCGGCATACCTACGGAAGTATACTCCTTGATTCTCAATGAACCTAAAATGCCTGAAAACACCTTCCCCGTTGATACGCCGATTCCGAGTTTAAGCCTCAGCCCATTTTTTTCTTGAAGTTTCTTATCAATTTCCATTGCTTTTCTCTGCATGGCCATGGCCGTTTTCACCGCATGGATCGCATGATCATCATGCGCAACAGGGGCGCCGAAAACCACCATAATACTGTCACCGATATGCTTGTCCACAACGCCATTATACTTATAGACAATCTCTCCAAGTGGCGCAAAATAGTCATTGTTTAAAAAAGACGCGAGTTTGTCTGGTGGAACATGCTGGGACATCCGAGTAAAACCACGAATATCGGAAAAAAGGATGGACACCTCATGAAATGATGGTTTCAGGACACCTTGTGCGTTTTCAATCTTTTTGTAAACCTGCTCGGACACAAACTGTTTTAAACGCTTCCGCACATTGATTGTACGAATCTTCGCTCTGAGTTCCACGTTGTCAAACGGTTTGGTCAAAAAACCGTCAATCCCCTCATTGGTGGCCTGAATCGCCGCTTCCATGGTTGTATATCCGGTGAGGATGATGCGAGTGATCTCCGGATTCATGGAGCCTATCTCGGAAAGCGTTTCAAGGCCGTTCAATCCGGGCATCTTATAATCTGAAATGACCGTTGCAACCTCAAAAAGATTCTTTTTGACAAACGCTATACCGGTATCACCGTTTTCAGCGGTGTAAGTTTCATACGGTTCGTTTTTTAGGGCGCGAACAACGGACCGTCGGATGCCTTCTTCATCATCAATAAAAAGTAATTTGTCCATGGGGTTCCTTTCGCATTTTTCACCTTATGCGCATCAAAATTCATGCCAAATTCCACCAATTCAACATCCAGTGAAATTGTTAAAATAAATTTTTGCATATCGCACTCGAACATCCTTATTTCATGGACATTTGTGATCATTATAATTTCATACGTTAAGAATTTTAATTCGGAAAAAATTCAAAGGACAAGATCTAAAATGCAGCGTGCACAAAAAACAGGGCATACATGCACATATTTTTGTGCATTTTAGGAAGAAAATTTTGATTTTTGCAGGAGAAAGAATGTTGAGATATTCATTTCTTTATGATATCTAAAGAGAAATGGTTATAAACACGCATAGATCCTTGCATAAAAATCTAATGACCATATCATGCACAAGGCCAAGACCGATCCAGTCACCCAACATCATTCTCCTACAATTCAAGGAAATAAAAATGCACGGCCAGATCTTGGAATCCATCGATCAATTGGCACACATTGCCGCTAACGTGTATCTGAAAAAAGCGCATTTAATCCTTTAACTATAAGGTTGATGCTTTCAGATACAGAAAGGAGAAATGTCATGTCGCCACAGATTTCCTTTACAAAGTATGAAAATGAAGTTCTTCCTGACTTCAGGAAAAAACTCAACCTTGCGGAATCCACTGAAGATGTCATCAATTGTTTCGTCCAAACCATCATGGAATTATGTAACAGTATTTTTGAGGGTAAAATAGATTTTGATTATGAAGATATCACCCTTCGTTTAGACCACGAGCCCCATTACAAGATAAACAAAAGACTATTTAATTCAGATGAGTTCACCTCTGCTTGGAATGCTTCAGATCTGTCCAGGGTCATTGGCCGCTTTGCAAAATCTGCGATGAACCGTTACAAACGCCTTGAAAAATATTCGGTAAAGACGGACACTAAAATTAGGAAATAAAGAAGCCTGGCCCAAAGAACCAGGTTTTGGTTTGCCCCTGAAAGGGGCTCAAAGCCGTACAAGTTAAAAGTGTCTAAAGTGATCTAAAGTGCCTATTTATCCCGTATTAAGCGGGGAAGTTATGGATGGACAATAGGCAACTCCACCGCATAATCATCAAGCTGCGGAACTTTCTTGATCAAGCCTTGTTTTTTAAGGAATTTTGCGAAGCGCTGATACCGGGCGCGATCCAGTGCACCCGGGCGAAGCGCAAATCGGGGAAGTGTATCCCGCCACGCCAGACGATTCAGCTGATTATCCAGATCCTTTCGCCCCCGGATAAATAATTTCCAGCTTTCGTCCGGATGGTTGACCAAAAACTGGACCCCTTCTTCCAATGCATCGACGAACTTTCTGAACTTTAACTCTTTGGTACCTTCACGACGAGCAACCAGTATCAATTCATCATAAGAAGGGATACCATATTCCTCGACATAAAAAGCACGGCCCGGCCGTCCTTCAATGTCCATTTGGTTCAGTTCGAAATTTCGAAAAGCACCGATAACTGCGTCTGTGCTTTTCGAAAAAAGAGATGGAGACAACGAAAAATTAACATTGACCAGTTTTACAGTATCTAAAGACAGGCCCTGGCTTTCAAGCATAACCTTGAGAATAACGGTTTCAAATCCACCAATTGAATACCCCACGGTTTTACCTTTCAGTTGCGCAAAATTTTTGATGCCGCTGTCCGCCAGCACAACCAGCGAATTTAAAGGCGTTGCAACGAGGGTTGCAATTCGGACCAGTGGTAATCCTTGATCCACATGAAGATAATGCTGGGGCTGGTAGGAAACTGCAATATCAGCGTTTTTGGCAGCAACAAGTTTGGGAGGATCATTCGGGTTTGAAGGAACCTGGAAGCTGACATCCAGCCCCTGCCGGCTGAAAAATCCTTTTTCCAGAGCGATAAAAAGCGGCCCATGATCCGGATTGACGAACCAGTCGAGTACAACGGTCATTTTTTCTGATGCGGCTAAAGGTTTTGAAACTCCACCCAACAAGGCTGCTGCGATGAAAAATACGATAAGATATTTATGTTTCATAGGTGACGTGCCTCCTTTTTATTTCCTTCTTTTTGCCAGTAAACAATTTTGATCATTGCCCTGTCTACTAAAAAGTAAAGCATCAGGGAAACGATACACAAAAGAGAAAGTGCCGCAAACATGATATCGATTTGCATGCGGGCATTGGCGTGAAGCATATAAAACCCGAGGCCGCTACTGGACCCGACCCATTCACCCACAACTGCGCCAATGGGAGCTACAGCAGTCGCAACGCGCAAACCCGAAGCAAACGCCGGAAGCGCCGCAGGAATCCTGACATGCCGGATAATCGCCATCGGTTTCGCATTCATCACTTGTGCAAGTTCCAGCCACTCGGGCTCGGTGCTGCGCATTCCATCGTAGAATGCTGCGGTCACCGGAAAAAAAATAATCAGAACAGCCATTGCAATCTTTGAACTCATGCCGTAACCCAGCCACAGGACGAGAAGTGGGGCAAGGGCAAATACCGGAATCGCCTGACTGATGACAAGAACAGGCAACAGCCAACGTTTTAAAGATCGAGAAGCAATCATAACAAGAGCATTTGAAGCACCCAACAGTGTTCCAATCAGCAATCCGGCAATAATTTCCAGCAACGTTGTCATGGCATGTTCGAATAAAGGGCCTGTGTGAGACAAAAAAGCTTCAGCGACGCTCATAGGTCCAGGTAATATATAGGCGGGGACGCCGGTCACGAGAACAATGGTCTGCCATATCAGCACCAATCCGAACAAAATGACGATGGGACGGATAAAGGTCATGACTTGTCTCTGCCCTCCAGCCGCTCAAGCAATGTTGCCTGCATGGAAATGATGGCCGAATCACCGGGATTGCGTGGAGGAGAACCCGGCGGAATCAATGCATCGCTCAGTTTTGCAGGTCGGTCGGTCATCACATATATTCTGTGACCGAGACGAAGTGCCTCAAGTGGATCATGGGTCACCATCAAAACGGTTGCGCCTTCAACCAGCCTTGCTGCCAGATCCTGAAGTTTGAGTCTTGTCAATGCATCAAGTGCTGAAAACGGCTCATCCATGAGGATAACGGAACGCTCTTCCATCAGTGTTCGCAACAGCGCCACACGTTGACGCATGCCGCCTGAAAGGGATGAAGGAAGTACGTTTGCATATTCACCCAATCCTGCATCTTCGAGCAACGACATCGCCTTTAAACGCTTTTTGGCCGTCATTTCGCCCCGTAAACGTGCCCCCAAGCAGACATTATCCACAACGCTCAACCAGGGAAGCAACAGATCTTTTTGAGACATCCAGGCGGTCAGTCCTTTATGATTGTTGCCGTCACTAAAATGAATTCGTCCGGAAAGTCCCTCTCGAAGGGTTCCTGAAATCAATCTGAGCAATGTAGACTTTCCACAACCACTTGGGCCGATAAGGCATGTCCACTGACCGCCTTTTACAGTAAAATTTAAGGAACGAAAGATCTGCTCGCCGGGATATGCAAAAGACACCTGTTCCAATGTAACGCTCGGAGCAGCCGGACCTCCTTCAAATCTTGTGTCGATTTTCGTGCTGTTATGCATGGTTCACCGGTAAAACTGCCACAGGTATGATCAGGGTTGGTATTGAATGCCGGTGATCAGGAAGGAACACTAACAATGGGATGGTATCAACTTCCCTACGCCGGCATAATCCGGATCAGGTTCCAGGGGTCGAGGCTTCAAGCCCCCTCTCAGCCGAATTTTCATCGGCTCCCCCAGTGACGTATTATTTAATTGCTAACACGAGCGACCTCGTTTGTCAAACAACTACCCCTCCTCAGGACAAACGCATTTGAATCCCAATGTGAAGAGAACGCTCCACGACGGCGTATATCTCTTTCCAACCGACTAGAACGCGTGCTAAAGCCCTTCAGACAGTCAGGCGGCTTTCAAGAGAAACTCGCCGTCGCTACGCTGCGCCGCAATCAAATTCGTTCGCCCTGCCCTCCTTTGCAGTTAATATTAAACTTGCAATTTTTCATTCAGGCTGGTAGATATATTGTTTAATTCCGGCTGGGGGTGTTCTGATTTTATCACAGAACTGAGAGCATACCCTTTGAACCTGATACAGTTAGTGCTGTCGTAGGGAAATCGGAGAACCATGCATGATGTTTTTTACCACGCCATTTTTTTCATCGTTCTTCAATTCCCCATCGACATTTAAAATTATACCCTTAAATAGAGTTCTCTTTAGATAACAAGACACCATCAACAAAAACACAACATATTAAACGCATAGTAATAGTTTAGTCCTCTGAAACTAACCGACTTCAGAGGAGCTTCAGGTGTGATTAAATTTTTGACTGGAAGCTGTCTGAGTGGATTAGGGATCGTTTTGAAAGAACCACAAGCGATTTAACTTAATGGATTAAACCTCTCGTTAAAACAGAGATCTTTATGAATAGTCCGGGCTGGTTCTTCCATTACGAGCCCTTATCCACGAGTTCTTTCAGCAAAAATTTAATTATACCTGAAGCGGTAATGTTTTCGAAGGTCAAGGTGTTACAACACACGAAATATTGAAATGATTTTGTGACATTTTTTTTTGATTCAATTGTGTCAGGAGGTTTTTCATGCGAGTCGCCCTTACCATTGCAGGTTCCGATTCATCAGGCGGTGCGGGAATACAGGCTGATCTAAAAACATTTCATGCCCACGGCGTTTTCGGTATGAGTGCCGTTACAGCGGTAACCGTCCAGAATACTCAAAAAGTTTATGACATTCAGGAGATGCACCCCAAAATTATCCATGATCAGATTACCTGTCTCTTTGACGATATTGAAATTCATGCCGTAAAAATCGGGATGGTCTCCAGTATCGAGCTGATTCAGGCAATTGCAAAAGCTTTAAAAACCGTAAAGCCGCCACCGATCGTTCTCGATCCGGTAATGATTTCCAAAAGCGGATATCGCCTGCTGAATCAGGATGCCCAGGATGCCTTAATACAACATCTTTTTCCGTTGGCGGAAGTCATCACACCCAACATTTATGAAGCTCAAGCGCTCATTGACAGAAAAATCAACAATATAGATGACATGAAAAGTGCTGCGCTTGACATCCTAAAGCTTGGGGCAAAAAAGGTGGTCGTCAAAGGGGGCCATCTTGAAGAAGACCGCGCCACTGACATTCTCTACGACGGCCAGGAATTTAAGAGGCTTCAAAGCCACTGGGTGGAAACAAAAAATACCCACGGCACCGGCTGCACATTTTCTTCGGCCATTGCGGCCAATATCGCTTTGGGCAAAAATTTTTTTGAAGCCGTTACCCTTGCCAAGGCATACATCACCGGCGCCATCGAACATGCTTTGTCCATGGGAAAAGGCCATGGTCCCACCCATCATTTCTTTGATTTATATGCCAAGGCAAAATTAAACCACGTTTTTTAAAGAGGTTTATGCATGCAATCCAATAACAACTCAACTCACCGTAACAATTCATCCCTGGGTCGATTTTTCCGCCAGATGGGCCCGGCTTGGATTATTAGCGCGGTAGCCTGTGGACCGGCCACCATGGCCAGTATATCCATTGCCGGCGCCCATTACGGATACCAGTTGTTATGGGTAGTGGTTTTAAGCGCCCTTTTGGCTTTTGTGGTTCAATTCATGGCAGCCAAAGTAGGAATAATCGGTGGAAAAGGGATTATTGCCCTGGTGGAGGAAAGCTGGGGCAATGTTTGGGCCTGGATTTTGATGATCGATGCACTCTTGGCGACATGGCTGGCCGCCGCCGTTTTGATGAAGGCCCTTGTGGCCACCACCGGTCTTGTCACGGGCGTGTCCACCCCCTGGTGGTCCCTGGTTTACGCGGTTCTTATCTTTTTCCTGGTTGGCGTAGGTGGATACCGTTGGGTGGAAAGTATCTGCAAAGTGCTGGTGGCCATTGTGGTGGGCTGCTTCATTGTTACTGTATTGATGATAAAACCGGACCTGAGCGGAATGGCCAGAGGACTTATTCCGACATTTACCGGTGGTTCACGAGAAGCATTGATGATGGCCGGAATTATGGGGGGTGCCGTTCACATTACCATCATCGCCATGCATACGTATAATGTAAACGCCCGAAGCTGGGGAACAGACGACATCGGTCTGGCTTGGACAGACACATTTCTGTCTATGTTCATCGCCTTCGGTATTTACAGTGTCACTATTTTCGTAGCAGCAGCCGCGGTTCTGCACCCTTATGGCATCGAAGTCAGAACAGCCTTTGATCTGGCCAGACCGCTCAAACCGGTTTTAGGCGTTTATGCCCATGGGATTTTTCTCGGTGGATTCTGGGCTGCGGTGCTCTCGACGATCACGCCAACCTATCTGGCTGCCGGATATTTCATCGCCGATAAAATGAAATGGGAAATCAGCGTTCGCGATACCCGATTCAAAGCTGTTGTTTTTTTGGGGTGTCTGATCAGCCTTATCGGCCCGTTGGTAAAGGGCAGTTTCTTGATTTTACTGGTGGTCATGCTGGCCCTCGGGCTCTGCGGTACGCCCTTAGTGGTCTTTATTCTGCTTTTCTTGCTCAATCAGAAGAGCTGGGCCAAAGAGCATCGCAACGGATGGTGGCTCAACCTGCTCGGGGGTGCAACCCTGTTGATTACTACGCTTCTGGCCGTACGTTTCATTTTGACCAAAACCGGTATTTGGTCTGGATAATCGAATAATATCGTGTAACGATTTTATAAGGAAACAGCTATGAAAAACACGAAAAAACTCGAAGAACTAAGGGGATTTGCCGAAGAGCTTGGGGCTGACCGGGCTGTGGTTATACCGACATCAGACCTGGTGATCCGGACCACTGCTTGGGCCAAATGCTTTGTCCCGGCATGCAAATTTTATGGCAGCAGTATTATGTGTCCGCCACATAATCCTTTGACGCCTGACGTCACGGAACGAATTGTCTCGGAATTCCGACACGGAATTTTGCTACAACTGGATGCCAAGGTTGGCGACTTCGTGGGAGACCAATGGCGCAAAAAACATGTGACCACCGAACTTAAACATAAAGAAATTGTCGCCAAACTCGAAGGTCGTGCTTTTTACATGGGGTTTCCTCTGGCCATGGGGTTCGCGGCCGGAGAATGTTCTCTATGTCTGCCACATACACCCTGTTCTGTGCTGAAAGGCCGGGACTGCTCCCATCCCCTTCAGGCTAGGCCAGCCATGGAAGCATGCGGTTTTGATGTGTTCACTATTGCACGACGGATCGGATGGGAGGTTGTCCCCATCGGACATGAATCCAAACAAGATGCCGTTCCATGCGCCAGCCTTATCGGCTTGGTGCTTGTGGTTTGAGAATCATACCCGATTAAATATCTGAGCCCTTGGAAAGTTTTTTAAGGTAAAATCATATGGATAACATCGATCACTACATGAACCTGCGAACCATCATCGTTGGAGACGTCAACGTCGGCAAGACGTCTCAAACTTTAAGTATTCTTAAGCTTTTTCTAAAGGCTGGCCATGCAGGAAAGATAGCAATTCTCGACTTAGCCCCCGGTAATATCCAGGGAATCGGCGGAAAAATGAAGCCGCCGCTGGGTGAGCCTTTGCTGTATTTAACGACATCCATCCTTGCACCCCGTCTTACGGGAAAAAACGAAGACCACACCCTAAAGTTGGCAGAGAAAAATGCAACCGCCATAGAAAAACTCTTTACAAAATTTTATCGGCAAAAAAGAGAAATCCTATTTGTCAACGATGTAACGCTTTACTTTCAGGCCGGCGATTTTGAACGTTTTACAAAAATCCTTGATATTACTTCCACCCATATCATTAACGCTTATTACGGGCATGCGTTTTCCGATTCCGAACTCACGCGGCGCGAAAAAAAATTGACGGAAGCGTTAATGAAACAATGTGACCAAATCATCGAAATGCCATTATAAATTTCCAGTTGGTTGGCTTCGCTCACAATTGGAATGATGGAATGTTGGGTTAATGGTAAAATTTGTTTTGAGGATAAAACTTAAAATGGATGATATCCTTTTAAAAATCAAATTTTCAGTATTCCATTTTCCCAACATCCAAGGCAAACGTTCGACCATTAAAATATTCCTCATATTTTCATTAAGTTGTAGAATTTTCGAGACGTCTAATTAGTGTCCATCCATAAATGAGATTTTTTGTTCAAGAACCCCCGCTGAAAAGAACGGGATAAAAAGGCATGCGAAAAAAATAACCACAGGCATATATTTGATATTCCGAGGATTATTTTTTGAGTATAACACAGAGATTGGAAAAAAGGGCCATTTATGGATAGACACTAATTTTTGTCACATTATTTGACGTTATTTGTCATACCATTTCAATCGAACAACTTCGATCGTTGGTCTAACTATTCATAAATATAACATATTTTCTCTATTATCTGCCTGGTTCAATTCTTGCATTTTAACTGAATTGGATGAAAATCATAAATGGAGTATACATATGAACAACAGTGTTTTTAAACGAATAATACTTCTTTTAAGTATTGTTTTATTTATATTTTCTTTAAGTGCATGTGAAACGATGAAAGCAGCGGTAAGTTTTAAATGGGGTAAAAGAACAGAATGCGAACATCATCTTGAAGCAAAAAAGACCCAAAAGGAATATCCCTCAACCTCATATACAGGCCCATGGATAATGAGCAAACAATAAATGTTGGTCTTATCCCTTCCTGAAACGGTTACGATACCCCTTACAGATCATTTAGTTTTTATCCTAAGAAAGGTCCTCTTTGAAAGAGCCTGTTCAAGAATTCGGATGGAATTTTTCCTTTAATTTCTGGTTGACAATAGGCGGCACCATGCTTTCGATATCACCACCAAACTGTGCTGCCTCTTTGATTATAGATGAACTGGTAAAAATCCATCGCAGACCCGTCATTAGGAAGACGGTCTGAACTTCTCTATTTAATCTTCGGTTCATGAGTGCCAGCTGAAATTCATATTCAAAATCAGAAACCGCGCGCATCCCCCGAAGTATGGCGATAGAACCTTTCTTTGACGCATATTCCACAAGAAGCCCGTCAAAAGTTTCAACCTCAATATTCGGATAGGCTTCAAAACTCGATTCAAGCATCTCTACCCGTTCTTCAGCGGAAAACAAAAATTCTTTTACTGGATTATGCAATATGGCCACGATGATTTTATCAAAAAGTTTAAGCCCTCTTTGCGCAATATCAACATGACCGTTTGTCACCGGATCAAAGGATCCTGGATATATGGCAATTTTTCGCATTTACTATCCATCCCTTTCGGTTTTTATATTTCTCCCCAAATAAAATGGGGAATTCAAATTTAACAAAAACGGCTTCATATCACATAGTTTAAGAATGAAACAAGCGTTTTTCCATGTTTTCTCTGATCTAAAAGATCAAATGCAAAAAAATCTGTTGGAATCGGTTCAAAAAGAGAGTGTTCAACCACAATACAGGCGCCTTTTTTTAAAGAATGACTTTTGTCAAGATTGAACAATGTCGATTTTATCAAGTTTTTGTCGTACGGAGGATCTAAAAAGATAAGATCAAAATTTTGTTTTTTTGATCTTATGCAATTTAAATTTTGTCTAATATTCCATTTGACAATATTGGCCTTTTGATCAAGCATGCATGAATCAATGTTTCTCCTTAATACAGATAGAGCCCCTTTTCTATTATCTACAAATACAACCGATTCAGCGCCTCTGCTTAGGGCTTCGATACCCAAAGCGCCTGTCCCTGCAAACAAGTCCAGCACCACCGCATCCAGAACACGTTGGGAAAGTATATTAAATATTGATTCTCGCAATCTGTCGGCAGTTGGCCGGATCGACATATCACGGACCGAATACAATTTTTTACCTTTCAAGGTGCCACTGATGATTCTCAAGCCCATAACTTTTTAATTCGTTTATTCTCTTTATTATGAAAAAGTTAGATCGCTTCGCTCACAATTGGAATGCTGGAATAATGGGTTTTGAGTTAATACAATGTTGGGTTAATGGTAAAATTTGTGTCGACGATAAAACTAAAAACGGATAATATCCTTTTAAAAACCAACCTTCCAGTATTCCACCATTCCATTATTCCGTATTCGATAAAATCGTTAAAGCCTCAAAAAATAGCTCATTTTTCAATAAATTGTGGATATTCCGAAACGTATAATCATTAATCAGGATCTTGCGTCCAGAAGCTCTGTAAGATTTAGTTTTTTGAGCTTCTTATACAGATAATTCCTTTGGACCCCGATGGCTTCAGCAGTTTTAGTAACATTGTTGCTGTATTGAGTCAGTTTTTTTTTGATAAATTCTCTTTCGAACATCTCCTTGGCTTCCTTTATGGAATTGCTCGAGAAAAGCTGGGCTTCAACCGATGCAATATCATCTTTTGCTTTCGGATTATAGGGCGAGGGCAAATCATGTTCATCAATAACATCTTTGTCTGTCATGATCGTCAGCCGCTCAACCAGATTTTTTAACTCCCTGACATTTCCAGGCCATGAATAATTTAATAGAAGATCAAAAACGTTCTGGGTTACGACCTTTTTTTTACTCCGATTTTGTTTGGCACATTCATCAAAAAATATTTCCATAAGTTGTGGAATGTCTTCCACACGATTTCTTAAGGGTGGAACTTCAATGGGTATGACATTCAACCTGTAGTAAATATCTTCTCTGAAAGTGCCCTTTTCAATCTCTTTTTCAAGGTCCTTATTGCTGGATGCAATAACCCGGACATCGATACTTAATGTTCTGCTTCCGCCAACCCTCTGGAATTGCTGTTCTTGTAGAACTCGAAGTATCTTAGACTGAGACTTCAAGCTCATATCGCCAATTTCATCCAGAAAAATGGTGCCTTTATTTGCCAGCTCGAATTTCCCTACTTTTTTCGTACTTGATTCGGCAAAGGCACCCTTTTCTTGCCCAAACAGTTCGCTTTCAATGAGTTCTTCGGGAATAGAAGCGCAGTGAATGTCTATAAGGGGATAATCCACCCTTGAGCTGAGTTGGTGGATGGTGCGTGCAACCAGTTCTTTCCCTGTGCCATTCTCTCCGGTAATCAGTACCCATGCCTCTGTGGGAGCTGTTACGGCAATCTGTTTTTTCAGTTCTTGAATTGGAGGGCTGTTCCCGGTGATGGAGTGTTTTTCTAAAGTTTTTTTACGTAAATATTTGTTTTCTTCTTCAAGTCTCCTAAAATTCAATGCATTGTTAATTGCCACAATAACTTTATCAATTGAAAGCGGCTTTTCGATTAAGTCAAATGCACCGAGTTTTGTCGCCTTTACAGCAGTTTCTATGGTCCCGTGTCCGGATATGATGATGACTTGTATGTGTGGATTGTCTTTCTTTATTTCCTTTAATGTTTCAATACCATCGATGCCCGGCATCCAGATATCGAGCAATACAAGATCCGGCGATTCGGTATCGACGATTTTTAATGCCTCATACCCATTGGCAGCAGTTGTGACCTCAAAACCTTCATCTGAAAGGAGTCCGCTTAAAGACTGAAGTATGGAAGGTTCATCATCTACAATTAAAATAGTAGGATACATGTTATAAACTCCTTTGTTATCCGAAACGAATTAAACTCGATTCAACAATTTTTAATGTGTCTGTATCTAAACCGGTAGTTCGATAACAAATTTAGCGCCTTTAGGCTTGTTGTCCTGAACGCGTATCATGCCATTATGATCAGAAATAATGGTGCTTACAATGGTAAGCCCTAAACCCATACCGGTCTTTTTTGTCGAAAAATAGGGTTCGAAAAGACGCGTCTTGCCTTCATCGGAAATACCTACCCCATTATCGGCAATCTCAATTCGTACGATTTTAAGAATTGGATCATGGGCTATAGATATCACAATACTGCCTTCATTCCTTATGGAACCGATGGCATTATCCACAAGATTAATCATCGCCTGCTTTATCTGCTGCCGATCTAAATTAAGAACAGGGATATCATCTGTAACATTAAACTCAAAATTAATCCGAGGATGTCCTTCCTTGTACAGTGCAAGGGTTTCTTCAATTATGGGCGGCAGATCATCAGGTTTCGGATTTGCTGTGGGGAATCTTGCAAAAGAAGAAAACTCGTCCACAAGATTTCGAATCAGTTCCACGTGATCGGTGATGGTTTGGGTACACTCATCAAAAACAGGTTCTTTGATGTGATCTGAATATTTTCGTTTAAGGCGTTGAGCCGAAAGCGATATGGGGGTTAATGGATTTTTGACTTCATGTGCAATTCGCCGGGCAACTTCACGCCAGGCCGCCATACGTTGCGCCTTCTCGAGTTCGGTCAAATCATCAAATACCATAACCATGCCCATATGCTGACCTGCATCGTCTTTCAGGGCATTTACATGCATGATAAAACTCATCGGTCTTCCATCTATGGCCAGCTTTAACGGCAATTCTGCGGCATCATTCCGTGATGATTTAAGATTCTCCATGACGTCTTCGGCAAGTTCTAAAAGTTGTCCATCAAGAAGTTTTTTATAGCTTTTCCGAAGGATATGTTCCGATTTAAGATTCAGCATCTTTTCAGCCGATTTGTTCATGGTGGTAATGAATCCGCCGGCATCGAGTGTAATGACACCGGCAGAAACATTCTTCAAAACAATTTCCATGTATTGTCTTCTTTTTTCTATCTCAACATTCTGTTCTCGAAGCAAGCGGGCAGAAAGCTCAAGTTGATCCCTTCCAATGCGCAAATCCCTGGTCATTTTATTGAATGAATCGACAAGAGTTCCAATTTCATCATCAGCCACCATAGCGATATTAACACTTAAATCCCCTTCTTTGACTCTAAGGATTCCTTCAGCAAGTACCCTGATGGGTATGGAAATCGTTTTGGCCATATAGAAGCCAAACCATACTGAACAAAACACCACCAATAAGGCGACAATTGATAGGGTGATGTAATAGGTAGCCTGGATCGGTTTTTTAAGAAGCTTTATTTGCTGATATTCTTCAAAGCCTCTTGAAATTGATGACATTTTTTTGGCAAGATCCGGGGGCATCAGTCTGGCTATCACAACAAAGGCTTGGGCATTGTTGGGCGTTGAGCCAAAAGGAATCGTACCGATGGTTCTGATAAGTTCACCGGAGGGAATTCTTTCAGAAACAGTCCTGACACCTTTTGGCGGTATTTCTTTTTGAAGATTATCAGCAGAAATAACGTCAAAGCGCTTATCTTCCAGTTCCGGAGCAAGGGCAAATGTAATACGTGTTGCATTATCTGCATAAATTTCTATGGCATTAAAATTAAACTCACGCTGGACGACCTGTACATAACGGGAAAGTGCTTTTTTGTTGTTCGTATCTAATAGTTTTTTTGTTGTTATCTGATACGAAATCCTTTCCATAAAAAAACGGTTTCTTTCTTCAGTATGCCAATATAAACTTCGCCCGACGTCTAGTGAATTCTCGAGAGCCTGTTCAACTGGAACGTTAAACCAGAACTCGATGCTCGTTGTGATAAAGTTTATGGAAAAGAAAAAAAGTACAATGGTTGGTAGAAGTGAAAGGGCTATGAAAGCGACCACAAGTCTCGTTCGCAGCTTGGTTCCCATGACTTTTCGTTTTCTATCATAAAGCAGCTTTACCAAGTTTCTGAAAACAAGAAATATTAACAAGAGAAGTAATAATAAATTGATGTTTATCAATATAAACATCAAGATGGTATTGGAAACGGGGATATCGGCGCCGAAATGAATAATTCTGTTTTCGACAAACGTCAGCAGGGCAACCACAGCAATGATGCTAATGCTAATAACCACTTCCCGCTTTCGTCTTTTCATCTCTTCTTCTGAAATAAAAGATGCTGTCTTTTTTCTTCTCTTAATGTTCATTATAACTATTTGTTTTAATAAATGAAGTCTACGGTATACCAATCGGTCTCAAAATCCCACAGAGAAACAAAAAATAAGACATAATGCAGATAAAAAGGAAGGGTTACTTTGCTAAGTTGGGCCTTAGCCCTTAATTGATAATGCGTACCTTTTTCTAGTTGTTTCAGAGGGACAATTTTTAAGCTGTCAATTTCACTCATCAGTTTTTTGGCCTCATCGAAAGATTTTGTCACCTGTGGCCCGCTTTTTTCCCAAGAGCGTTTTACAATATACTCTTCTTTCAAATTATTGTATTTGATCGTATTTGTAACTTTTATATCCTCTATATTATTGTCAAGCCATAGATTGCGAACTTGATAAAAGCTTAAGTAATATGAAAAGGTCGTAGAAACACCACTTGAAATTGCCTTTTTCATCTTTTCTGTAAAAGCACCTTCAACATTAAGATAAACCAGAAGATCATCCCGTGTGTTTGTAACAATGATATTTGTCAACGTTGCATTTTGGGCAAAAGCCAAATTCTGAACACAAAAGATGATACCAAAAAGCAAGACAAGTGATTTTCGATTCATAAATGTTATCATATCTATTTTGTTGTTAGAGTTGGAATTTCCTCTTCACTCCAACAAAATGCAGGCAACTCAATTTTAAAAAACAAAATCTTTACAAGTAACTATAAGGGATAATAAAATATTTAATAGCGGATACCTTCTTAAATGGCAAGAGATTTTGACTGAAAGGAAGGTTGGGCTCAAATAAATTTGAGGCCCATTAAATGATGAGTCCTGATATTGTTAAGGTAGCCGGTATTTCTCACATCGATTTAGTGTCCATCCATAAATGAGGATTTTTGTTAAAGATCAAGGCATGCGAAAAAAATAACCACAGGCATATATATAATATTCCGAGGATTATTTTTTGAGCATAACACCGAGATTGGACAAAAAGACCATTTATGGATGGACACGATTTAGCCGCTAAACACATATAGTTTATTGCTTACAAGGATCAGCCCCACAGCAATCAAAACCACACCGGCCATCACATTGACATATTTTAAAAATTTTGAAGCCTTTTTAATAAAAACCAATAGGAAATTGATAAAAATAGAAATAATAATAAAAGGTATGGCCAGTCCGGCTGAATAGATGCCAAGAAGTAAAACTCCCTGCCACACGGTTTCCTGGCTGCCGGCAATAATGAGGATTGAGCCGAGTAAAGGCCCTATACATGGGCTCCAACCGGCACCAAAGGCCATTCCGATGATTAGCGTCCCAAAAAAATGCAATGGCTTCTTTTCCAGATTAATCCGCTTTTCAAAATCAAGCCCGGGAATACGGATTAAGCCGGTTAAATGAATTCCTAAAATGATAATTAAAATACCACCGATGATCCTTATTAATTTTTTATACGTATACATCAATCCGCCGAGATAGGAGGCTGAAGCACCCATCAAAATAAAAACCAGGGAAAACCCCAGAACAAACAAAAACGTTGAAAGACATACTTTTTTTCGGATTTCTGAATTATATTCTTCTGTCAACTCTTCTATTGAAAATCCCGTAATAAAGGTAAAATATGCGGGTATCAGAGGCAGCACACAGGGGGAAAAAAAAGATAGAAGCCCGGCAACAAAGGCGGCTGGAAATGAAACGGTTTGAGTGAACATTAGCCTCCTGCAATCAGGGAAATGAGAAACACCTCTGAATTATCAGGAATCAGCGTCTTTTCAAAATAAGGCCTGGAGACATGTTTATCGTTGATGCGTATCACTGCATAGTGATGCGAATCTTCAAGATCCTCAAGCAGATCTTTAATGCTCATTCCTTCGTACCAAGACTGTCGTTTGCCGTTAACCCTTATCATCACCTATCTTCGCATTAAGTAATTCCAAAACCTCAGGAAAATCGATACCCAGACGCGTCACGGTGTCAATGGTCGGAATTCCATCGGTCGTCCATCCCCGTCGTTTATACACCGCGTCCTTGAGTTGTTCATACAGTGTCTCGCGAAATTTACGCAGGGTCCTGATTTTATCTTCCGTACTCATGTCTGTGATATCGACATGATGCTTCTCGACCAGTTCTTTGTCATAACGTTCGTGTCGTGATTCATATTCAACCGGTTTTACAGGCCCCATTGCACGATAGGGAATATTGTCATGCTCGCGTGTTCCGAAACCCATTTTGAGATTGAATATACGCTGGAAATTGTAAACCGCTTCGCTCATCCGAATAAGACCGTCGGGAGTCGTATGTCTTCCGGTAACCGCAGTGTAATATTGGGTATACCATTCTACGTGTTTCATGACCTTTGCCGGCTCTTGGGTCTCTTTATTGTCCTCAGGGATGATATCGTTCCATGGAAGTTTACACAGTCCGCACAAACCAAACCATGTTCTAAACATTGGAAACCAGTGAAGCGCCTCTGCCTTTTGCTCAAAGGAAGGCATAAAATTATGCACCATATCGAGAAAAATCAACCAGGCTTCATCATGCTGTGGCCCCTTGAGTGCAAGACCATACCCCCCCTGTTGGGCAAGCGATTCTTTGGTCATATATTCGGAAAATTCCAAACCCTTTGCTTCCATTCCAATATCTTGCATGATATTTAGATCAGCCTTATAATCTTGCGCGAAAATCGACTTCATTTGGCGAACGCCCCGGCCTACGATATGGCCAAAACCTTCACCATGAGCCATTTGATGAACAATCTCCAGTGCAGCCGCCCGATTGCCAAAGGAAAGGTTTATTCCGCCGGTATGGGCTTCATTAATCAGATTCATTGAAAAGCATTCCATTGCAAACGCGATACTTGTCCCCACAGAAATCGTGTCAAGGCCATAGGCATCACAATAGAAATTCATCTCAATAACGGTATGGGGATCAAAGACACCCAGATTCGAACCACAGCCGGCAATGGTTTCATATTCGGGACCGTCCACAAAAACTTTTTCTCCCTTGTAAGGTCCCGTCAGTGGAACAAAGTCCTTGACACCATGAGAGCAGGCCACCGTGCATCCCATCCAGCATCCATCATAGCCTGTATCAAAGATACGCCTGTACACCTCTTGACCGACATTAACTGCCTCCGGGTGCTGCCCATATTGAAAATTATGGGTGGGCAACAAATCAAAATCATTCATAATCGTGACCAGATGGGTGGTGCCGATTTTGGCCATTTCATTTTGTTTGGGATCAAGATCCACAATTTCCCTGGAGTGTTTTTTCCCAATTTCTTTTAATGCGATCCCATCCGAAGGATTATTTGTATTGACCGAAACCCTATCCCATCGCGCCACAACGGCCTTAATACGCTTATCTGCAAAGACACTGCCGATTCCGCCGCGCCCGGCCTGTTTGTATCGTGCTCGCTTTCGCTTTAAATCATACCAAGTAAAATTCAGGCAGCCCATGAGCGTGTGCTTCGCACCCGGTCCCGTGGAAACAACAGAAATATTCCTGGGTTTTCCTTGGGCAAAGTGTTCTGTTAATATGGATGAAAGCGCATATGAATCATCCGGCAATCCGGATGTTTCAAAAATTTGTATTTTTTCATCAATGCCGTCGATGAGAATTACAATCTCCGTTTGGGTCTTTCCTCTGATTTGAAGAGCATCAAATCCGGAAAATTTAAGATAAGGACCAAAATATCCACCAACATTGGAATCAATAACACTTCCTGTTAACGGCGAAATCGTAGTTACTATACTTTTGCCCGAGCCCGGATAAACGGGAGTTCCGCCCATAGGGCCCGAAGCAATACATATTGCATTTTCAGGATCATACCATTTCGTTGTCCCCTTGACAGCATTCCATAACAGCCAAAGATCAAATCCCTTGCCGCCAATAAATACTTCCTTCATTTTTTCGGTCACCGGTTGAATGGAAATATCCGAATTTGAAATATCGACCGAAAGGGTTTGATTGGCATAACCTTTGTCAATAACAGGCTTTTTATAATCAAATGTCTTTATCGCTTCAATTTTATATTCCATCATCATATCAGTCCTTATTCTTTTTTATGAGAGTTCCAAATCGCCAAGACGCATTGAGAAGCCGTCTTTTTAACAACCGTTATTGGTAAAATTTCGTGTGACGATTTCCCCCAGTTCTTTGGATCGCTGGGTAGCAACTTCTACAGCGTTGATGAGAGTGGTTCGAAGCCCCCCTTTTTCAAGCGCATGAATTCCGGCAATTGCCGTTCCACCCGGAGATGTAACCATATCCTTTAGCCTGCCCGGATGTTCTTTGGTCTCCATCAACAATTTTGCAGCCCCAAAAATCGTTTGGGTTGAAAGAAAAAGCGCATCTTCCCTTGACAGCCCGACCTTAACACCGGCATCCGCCAAGGCATCGACAATTAAAAAGATATATGCAGGTCCGCTACCGCTCAGGCCCGTGATGGCATCCATAAGGATATTTTCCTTTAGAAAAATACTTTTACCCATGGAGTCGAAGATCGCCATAGAAAGATCAATGTCTTCCTTGGTGGCATTTGCTCCGGCCGCAATCACCGATGCACTTTCTTTTACAAATGCGGCAATGTTGGGCATAACGCGAATAAGACGCAATTCCTTTTTAAGACACGATTCGATTGCCGCCAGAGGCACACCCGCGGCAATGGAAATGATAAGCTTGGACATGTCCAGACAAGATGCTGTTTCTTTTAATACAGATGCGATGATTTGGGGCTTAACTGCATATATAATAATATCAGAAAATTCTACAGCTTTAATGTTTTCGGTAAGTGTAACCACACCATATTTTTTTGCAACGGATTCTAGCTTGTTCATCCGAACATCCGTGCAAATGATGTTCTCTGGATTGGATGATCCCGAAGTAATGAGTCCGCTGACAAGGGCTTCTCCCATATTTCCGGATCCGATGATACTGATTTTTTTATCTTTTAACATGAATTTTATTCCCCCCCTTAATTTGTTAGTTCCTTAGAAAAAAAATGGAGTTTGTGGCATAATAATTGCTTTCTTCTAAAAAATGAGTTTGTTTGAAATAGATAAGGATTCCAAACAAGCGAATTCGTATTGTGCCAACTGTGGCAGAATTGCCCAAATCTGACAAAACTAAAAAAAACACAATATACTTTTATCGTTAGATTATTTGGCGTGTCAACGATTTTGCCTGAAATAACTTGACTTATTGTTAATATATAATTAATTTTTAAAGAAATATCGGATTTTTAAGAAACTAAAACTTATAGTTTCTTAAAGCGTCAAAAAAATGACTGGATAAAAAACCTTCGTGGTTCTTTATCCCATGAATCAAAAAAACGAAAGCACATTGTTGATATGTTTATCCTTGGAAATTTCATAAAGGCTGTTGCAATAATTCTTCATTATGTTCTTACGTTTTACATGTGGATCGTGATCGCTCGGGCGATACTTTCCTGGGTAAATCCGGACCCTTATAATCCAATCGTTCGCTTTATCCATAATGTCACCGAACCGGTGCTGTATCGAATCCGCGCAAAAATTCCCATCAACTTTGGCGGTATCGATTTTTCACCGATCATCGTAATTTTAGGTGTGATATTTTTACAAAATTTTGTCGTCAACAGTCTGTTGAGACTGGCCACAACTTTTATGTAACAAAATAAGGAGGGTGATCTCTGATGAAAATGACGCCCCTTGATATTCAGCAACAGCAGTTTAAAATGAAGTTCCGAGGATTTGATGTACGGGAAGTCGATACATTTCTTGAACAGATGGCGGATGCCTTCGAATCACTGAAAAGTGAAAATAACCACTTGCATCAGGAAATTAAACGGCTTCAGCTTGAGGCTCAGAGATATAGAGAGCGCGAAGAAAGCTTTAAACGAGCCATGCTGAATTCTCAGAAAGTTTTGGAACAGATGAAGCAAAATGCCAGAAAATCAGCGGAATTGGTTGTTGCTGAAGCAGAGGTTAAGGCAGAAAAAATTCTCAGTAGAGCACAAAACAGACTTTCACAACTTCATGAAGATATAATAGAGTTGAAGCGACAACGATCGCAGATCGAGGTTCAAATCCGCTCCGTTATCGAGGGCCATGCCAAACTCCTTGAAATTGGAAAAGAGGAATCTATCATCAGGGAAGAAGAAGATAACAAGCTAAAACTTTTTAAACAATCTGAATAAACAGGTAGATTAATATGGCAAAAATTGATGCGTTTTTCAAATTGATGCACGAACAGGGAGCCTCTGATCTCCATCTTGTGTCCGGACAACCGCCCGCACTTCGTATCAGGGGTGACATGGAAAGGATCAAATATAAAGTCCTTGAAAATGACGAACTCAAAGCAATGCTCTATGAAATTGCACCCGAGGCTAAAATCAAGCATTTTGAAGAAACCGGTGATATCGATTTTGGCTATGAAATACCAGGAGTTGCCAGGTACCGGTCCAATTTTTTTATGCAGAAAAATGGTTGTGGCGCCGTTTTCAGGCAAATCCCTGAAGAAATCATGACCGCCGATCAGCTGGGCCTTCCGAATGTAATATCCAAACTGGCTTCACTTCCCAGGGGGCTGGTTCTAGTCACCGGGCCCACAGGAAGCGGCAAGTCGACGACGTTAGCCGCCATCGTCGATGTTGCCAACCGCACCCGAAAAGACCACATCATCACCGTCGAAGATCCCATCGAATTTGTCCACCAAAGTCAAGGGTGTATCATAAACCATCGTGAAGTGGGAGTCCATACCAAGTCATTTAGTGCAGCATTAAGGGGTGCTTTAAGAGAAGACCCGGATATCATTCTAGTGGGGGAAATGCGGGACCTTGAAACCATATCGCTCGCCATAGAAGCCGCATCTACCGGACACCTTGTTTTTGGTACCTTGCATACCATGAGTGCACCGAAAACCATTGATCGTATCATCGAAGTTTTTCCTGCAACCGAACAGGCACAGATCCGTTCAACCCTATCTGATGGAATTCGGGCGGTTGTCTCACAGGTCTTGTTTAAAAGAATTGATAAAAAAGCCCTTTGTGTTGCCTTGGAAATATTGATTGCAACACCGGCAGCCCGAAATCTTATCCGTGAAGGAAAAACACATCAAATTCCTTCAGTCATTCAAACAGGGAAAAAATACGGCATGGTGCTTTTGGATGATGCCATTATGGAATTGTATGAAAAAGGGTGGATTAGTGCCGATGATGCCTACCTCAAAGCCAATGACAAAGGTAAATTCAGAAATTTTATAAAAAATCCGCCATCCGACTTTACCGAGGCCTAACACATCGTGAGGTTATATTTTGAAAAAACAGGAGATTGATCATCTACTTGCGAGAATGCTGGATTCCCATGACAATGTTTCCGATCTGAATATTACCGTGGGAAAATCATTTCAGGTCGAGACTTCGGGCGTTCTCGCTGCTGTGGATCTCGAGCCTAAGTTTGATGAAATCACCCCTTTTCAATCTGAAATTTTCGCTCTCAACCTGATTAACCAGAGCCAGAGGCTCACCGAAACGCTTTTACTTGAGGGATCGTGTGATTCATCCTATGAACTTCCCGGAAAGGCACGCTTTAGAGTCAATATTTTTTCCCAGCGGGGGAATTATTCTGTTGTGTTGCGAAAACTTTCCCCCAAAATTCCAACCTGCCAGGAATTGGGTCTTCCTGATGCCTTTTTGGAAATGGCTAAAGAACACAACGGCTTTATCTTGGTTACAGGTGCCACGGGCAGCGGAAAATCGACTTCGCTGGCTGCCATCCTCAATGATATCAATGATTTTAGATCGGTTCATATCGTCACCCTTGAAGACCCGGTGGAATACGATCATCCACATAAAAAAGCCACATTTAACCAACGGGAGATGGGAGAGGATTTCAACTCTTTTTCCATTGGCTTAAGAGCAGCCCTTCGACAGGCGCCCAAAGTGATATTGGTGGGTGAGATGCGCGACAGGGAATCACTGGAGATCGGTATGAGTGCGGCTGAGACCGGCCATCTGGTTTTAAGTACGTTACATACCCTGGATGCCGGACAGACAATCAACAGAATCCTTGGTATGTTTCCCACAGAAGAAGAAAATCAGATACGCACTCGAATCGCCGATTCAATCCGATGGATCGTGTGCCAGAGGCTTCTTCCCAAAGTGGGTGGCGGACGGGTTGCCGCCTTCGAAATTTTGCGTACCAATCTTCGTGTTAAAGATTCAATTTTGCATGGAGAATCAGAAGGTAAAACATTTTATGATATTATCCAGGCTGGAAAAGCGTTCGGCATGGTAACCTTTGACGATTATATCTTGGGGCTGTATGAAAAAGGCATCATTACCCAGGAAACCGCGATGGCTTATGCATCTCGAAAGGACGTGCTGGGCCGAGGAATTGACACCATCAAAACTGTCCGAGGAGAAGCCACAACAGACATCGAGGATTTGAAGGTTGATCATGAATATGGCAAGACTTCGCGTTAATCGAGTCCTGCCGGTTTTTTACCCGTAACGTCCTGATAAAGGCAAAAAAATAATGAACATTACATGCGAAAACTGTCGGAGCAAGTTTAAAATTCCGGACGAAAAGGTTCCTAAAGGACAAAAGTTTTCATTGACCTGCCCGCAGTGTAACACCAAGGTCGTGGTCGATGCACGCTCCGACACACCCTCTTCATCAGATAACAAATTGGAATCATCAGATAAATCTAAGCCAGAAAAGGACAAAACGATTATTGATGAGGTTGACGCCGATATCTACGATGCTTCGGATAAACCTTTTGACTTCGTGGAAGAGGGTGTGAAAACAGCCCTTTTGTGTGAGCCCGATGCTGCCTTACAAACGAAGATCAAAACGGGCTTGCACAATATGGACTATCATATTACCACCCCCCAGTTGCCCAAAGATGCTCTCAAGCAAATGCGATTTCATGTTTTTGACATGGTGGTGTTAAACGAGAGGTTCGGCACCCAAAATCCGGATATGAATCCTGTCCACAAATATCTGGACCGTCTCAACATGTCCATCCGGCGAAACATTTTTGTGACTCTCATTACTGACCGTTACCGTACCATGGACAATATGGCGGCTTTTAACAAAAGCGTTAATCTGATTGTCAATCTGAAAAACATCGATGAAATAGAAAAAATCCTTAGACGCGGAATCGCCGATTATGAGGCCTTTTATCGTGTTTATAAGCGGGCTCTTATTAAAACCGGTAGGGTCTAACCTGAATTTCTCATGAGAAGCATCAGGCAGAAGGAAAAATAATCGGTTAGAGATTCTAACCCATATAGTTGTTTCGCATGACCAGTGAATCCTAAAGTAAAGCCAAAGACCGATGAAATATACGTGCGCAGACTATCGGATTGAAATGATTCTTGTGAGCCTCAGACAACGTCTTAAACAGGAAGACCTGAATGAAGCAGAAAAGCAGGATATCATTTTACAGATTGAAAAGATAGAAGCGGCGATGGAACTCGATTAATATTCGATCGGCATCAGTTTGTCTATAACCTATCTAAAAACAAGATAGCGTTCAAAAGCAAGTTGAGCTTTGCGAAATCCCGATATTCGGGGGTGTTAAATGGTTAAAAACGGCGCATAAAATGTCGTATGTGAGCATTTTTAATCGGTTAACAACACAGCCAGGGGCACTTAGATTGTTTTTGAAATAGGTTCTACATACTATTGCTGATAATCCGCAACCCTTCCAGCGTTAAGTTCGGCTCAACAACCTCTATGGTTTCAGATACCTGACACATTAGATCTGCCAGGCCACCAGTAGCGATGATACGGGGGTTCGAACCCATTTCATCCTTCATACGCTTGACCATTCCATCGACAAGACCTGCATATCCGTAAATAATTCCGGCCTTAATACTACTTGAGGTATCTTTTCCGATCACGCTTTCGGGGGGAATAAAGATTTCGACTCTAGGAAGTTTTGATGCTTTTATAAAAAGTGCTTCAGCAGAAATCATGATGCCGGGACTGATTGCGCCACCTAAGTATTCCCCTTTTTCAGAAATAGAATCAAAGGTTGTTGCCGTTCCAAAGTCTATCACAATTAAGCTCGTTTGGTATTTGTGGAATGCTGCAACCGCATTGACGATCCTGTCTGCTCCGACTTCTGATGGGTTTTTGTATCGTATCGGCAGTTTTGGAGCGGATCTGGCATCGACCCAATGGGGTGGATGTCCAAGATATTTGCGACAGAAAGAATCTAGAATGGTAACCATGGGTGGAACGACACAGGAAATAATGGTTTTGTGGATATTTCCGGAATTGATATTGCCTTCGGAAAAAAGATTGCGGGCAAGAATGTTAAACTCATCTTCGGTCGTACGCCGTTCAGTTCGTAGTCGCCAATTTTGAACGAGATGTTTGTCGTCGTAAACGCCGATGACCATATTTGTATTGCCAACATCAATAACAAGAAGCATATGACAAAATCCTTTTTTTAACGAATTCTTTTTTGGTCAATAATTTTTACTTTGAAAATTTCAGGTTTTGCATCAATAAGTGTGGTTTTAACCGGCAATGTTATTGTCGCACGCTTATTATAAACCCCTGGTTTCAATCCTTTAAGGTCAACATATACCTGAACCCCGCTACTCCCGTAAAGCTTTTCGATCATATTAACAGGTCCCTTAACTTTTATCGTTATTACCGGCGGCGTAATGCGGTATACATACAGACTCCCATCTCCCTGAACAGGAATATTAGCAAATGTTTTGGTTATCAGCTTTTCCTTTATAAACACGTTTGCAAGAATAATTTTTGAAGAATCAACGAGCTTAAGATTTTCCAAAAGATCCAGGGCCACCTCTTTTTTAAAAGAGCCGGATAATCCTTTTATATTGATGGGTTTTGTTGAAACCTTATCCATCTGACCCAGCGTATCTTCAGATCCTCGCAGAATCACCGACATGGGTTCGGCTTTTGCACCAGCAACCATAAACCCTTTGGCTGGCTTTCCGGTTAGAGAAATATTGACAGGAAGCTTTTTTTTAATTTCCTTTTCCACTTTAGCGGTTATCGAGTCGGGATTTATTTTTAAAATTGAAATCCCTTTGGGGAGTGGAATCTGATCCTGACGTATTGGTATAACATTAGCCCCGATATTTATCCCGGACAGGTCAATCGTATATTGTATCTTCAGATCAGAAAGGGTTCGTACGATTGACTTCGGACCGCGGACATGCACTTCTATACCTGTGAAGGGGCCGTTTGTTATGATCAATCCTTCAGGAATATTTTTAGAGTCTACCGGGATAAATATATCGGCTTCCTGGATGGATGCATAGGGCCATAATAAAAATATGCCAATCCCAACAAATAAAAACAGAAATAAACCTGTCAGATTTCGGTAACTTAAAATAGAGAAGATGCTAGGGTTGGTCATCGCAAGTTTTTAAATAAGATCATCAATTTCAATTTCGATAAAATAATCAATAGGATATGTCCTAAAGAAAATTTTGTGCGTTTTTTATGGCATCTATTATTTTTACGGTTACACGAGTATTGGCAACATTGTGGACCCGAACGATATCGGCACCATTCAAAATAGCGGCAGCAACTGAAGCCTGAGTTCCGCTCTCTACCATCGCCGAATCGGCATTGATCTCTTCAACCGTATTATCCTTAAGAAGATTTCGAATAAACGCCTTTCTTGAAGTCCCGATCATGATAGGAACTTTCAACGTTTTAAATTCATTTAAGCGCTGAATTAATAAAAGATTATGCCCGACGGTTTTCCCAAAACCAATCCCAGGATCAATGATGATTTTCAATCTTGAAATCCCTTTATTTTCAGCCTGATCTATTGCATTTTCAAAAAATGTTTTGATTTCACCGATGAGGTCATCATAAAAGGGTTCCATCTGCATGGTTTTTGGGTTTCCAAGCATATGCATCAAAATTACCGGAACCCCGTAATCTACCGCAACATTTGCCATTTTCGGATCGAAATTTAGGGACGATACGTCATTTATCATTGAAGCACCGGCTTTTATGGCCTGTTCGGCCACACCGGCTTTGGTTGTATCAATGGAAATGGGAATCGGTATGCGTTTTGAAAGCTTTTCAATCACAGGGACAACTCGCAGAATTTCTTCCTCTTCAGATACCGGATTTGAAAATGGTCGTGTAGATTCCCCGCCCACATCAAGGATGTCCGCACCCGCTTCAAATAATCTATAACCTTGAGCGACTGCATCATCGAATGTAAAAAACTTTCCACCGTCCGAGAATGAATCCGGGGTCACGTTCAATACACCCATAATGCAGGTGCGTTTACCAAAATCCAGACGGCGTTTGCCCCATGCAAGGCTGTATGCTTTCATTTGAGATAGATTCTTAGAATTTATTGAAAAGTAGCTGAACAAATAGGTGGTTAACTTGGGTTAAGATTCCTCTTGCTCTCCTTCAGAATCTGCTTCGGTTTCTATTTTTTCCGCGTCAACTTCTGCTTGGCTCTCTTTTACCGTTTCTTCGCTTGTTGGCTTATTTGATGGAAACTCAAATCCGGGTCTCATGGAAAGTATGAGTTCATCAAGCTCTTTCCCCATAACGGTTTCTTTTTCAAGCAAACGATCCGATAAAGCATGAAGAATATCTAAATTTTCTTTTAAATTTTTCTCAGCGCGCTTATAAGCATTTTCAATCAGCTTATCGACTTCAGCATCAATTTTTCTTGCGGTTTCTTCAGAATAATCCCTGTGCTGAGCGATTTCTCGCCCAAGGAAGATGTGGTCTTCTTCTTTGGCATACGACATCGGACCGAGTTCATCACTCATACCCCAATTACGTATCATTTTTTGAGCAATATCGGTTGCCCGTTTAATATCGTTAGAAGCACCGGTACTGATACGGTTAAAAACGATTTCTTCTGCAACCCGTCCGCCAAAAGCAACGGATAATTCACTTTCAAGCTGATCCTTATATTTAAAATCGCTCTCTTCAGGCAAAAACCACGTAATACCTGCAGCACGTCCTCTTGGAATAATGGTGATCTTATTCACCGCATCGGTTCCCGGCAAAAAGCGGGCCACAAGAGCGTGTCCTGCTTCATGATATGCCGTTGTTTTTCGGTCTTCTTCCCTGATAACTTTTGACTTTCTTTCCAATCCCATGTAAACTTTGTCTTTGGCATCTTCCAGGTCAAACATATCAACCTTTTCCTTATTTCTCTTAGCGCCCAGAAGTGCCGCTTCATTGACAAGGTTTTCCAAATCAGCACCCGAAAATCCGGGGGTTCCCTTTGCCAGTACTGTAGGATTTACATCAGGTGCAATCGGCGTTTTCTTCAAATGAACCTTAAGAATTTTCTCGCGTCCCAAGATGTCCGGCAGTGGGACAACCACTTGACGGTCAAAACGACCGGGACGCAAGAGGGCCGGGTCGAGCACATCAGGACGGTTAGTAGCGGAAATAAGGATCACGCCCTCGTTTGATTCAAACCCGTCCATTTCCACCAACAGCTGATTTAAGGTCTGTTCTCTCTCGTCATGTCCCCCTCCGAGACCAGCACCTCTGTGCCTTCCAACAGCATCGATTTCATCGATGAATATAATGCATGGGGCATTCTTTTTGCCCTGAACAAACAGATCCCTGACGCGAGATGCCCCGACGCCGACAAACATTTCTACGAAATCTGAACCACTGATATGAAAAAAGGGAACGTCAGCTTCACCTGCAATCGCCCGTGCAAGGAGGGTTTTTCCGGTGCCGGGGGATCCCATCAAAAGCACCCCTTTGGGTATCCTTCCTCCAAGACGAGTGAATTTCTTAGGTTCTCTTAAAAACTCAATAATTTCGCCAAGTTCTTCTTTAGCTTCATCGATACCGGCAACATCTTCAAACGTCACTTTTTTCGATTGATCAGTTTGCAAACGGGCCCGGCTCTTGCCAAAAGACATGGCTTTTCCGCCGCCGGACTGCATCTGGCGCATAAAAAATATCCATACGCCGATCAGTACGATCATCGGAAACCATGACACAAGAACAGACATGTACCATGGGGACTCGCTTTCAGGTTTGGCATTAATGGAAACGCCCTTCTCCCGAAGGATTTTGATTAGATCACCATCCTGGGGTGCATATATCTTGAAGCGATTGCGATTTGAATCTGTGACATAGAGCTCTTGACCCTGTATAACGACATCAGAAACACGCTCGGTATCCACCATGGCTAAAAATTCAGTATAACTGATGCTGGTTTCAGCCAGATGCTGTTGATTGAAAAGGTTGTAAAGCATGATCATCATCAGTGTGATGACTATCCATAAAGCCAGATTTTTGTAAAAAGGATTCAAGAGTTTTAACCCCCCTAAGAGACAATTAATGATACATCAATATTACCATTCAATATTAATCATCATTGTTGATTAGGCAAGCAAAAGTTCAACTTTCAGTACATTTCTGGTTGAAGGCATCACTTTAACAGACTCATCAATTCTATGGCCGACCACCCAGATTATTTTCCCTCGGCTCAACAATATGGGGCATTTTATCCGTTCACTTCGAGGTACTTTTTTGTCAATAAAAAATTTTTTTAACTTTTGCGTTCCTCCCGCCCCCAATGGTTTAAAAGCGTCTCCCAACCGAAAATTCCTTATTACCATGGGAAAACTTAGGGTATCCTTATCAAAAAAACTGGTGTGTTGTCCAGTATAACGATAATCGGACACCTTTTCCATATGCATTTCAGTAAATTTAATGGTCGCCCCTATTTCTCTTATAAACACAGATACAAGTTTTTCTATCTGATATTCAAACGAAAACGTGTCTGAATGGCTGTATTTTTCACTAACATCACGCAACATACGTTGTTCTTTAAACACATAGAGCGCATCCCGGTCCCTTTGAATTCTAATGCGGTCAGGAAGATCCACCTTTCCATCGGCCGATCTTTTCTCTAAAAGGCCGATGATAGAATTGATATTGACAAACCGAATACGCCTTAAGTCCCCTTTTATTTTTGCAATTGTCATTCTTATGATCCGCCTTTGCAGTGCAGGGTGGTATCGATTAAGCATCGAAACAGAAAGGATGATATAATTTTCCTGAACATCAATTACGGTGTTTTCATAAAAAGGATGAACAACATCGTCAATCCATTCTTCTTCGGATCTTATAATTGACGAAAGCCGGTTTAGTGTTTCAGAAATTTTTGGATTGTATGCTGTTTTTAACAAGGGGATTAAATCATGACGTACTCTGTTCCTTAAGTACTTTGTGTCCGTGTTAGATGCGTCAGAAACATATATTAATTTGTTTTGACTTAAAAAATCGATAATTTCGGATCGACTTAACTTTATCAGCGGGCGGATAATATTATGGTCTCTTACGGGAGGTATGCCTGATAGACCCTTCGTTCCACTTCCTCGAAAAAGATTCATCAAAATAAGTTCCGCATTGTCATCGCTATGATGCCCAACTGCAATTTTGTTGTACTGCATTGTATTCGCAACGTTATTTAAAAAGGTATAGCGAACACGCCGGGCAGCTTCTTCTATAGAAAGTTTGTTTTCGATCTGATACTTTAAAACATCCTTTTTATGAGTGTAACAGGGCAAATCATACTTTTGGGCCAAAACTTCAACAAACTGAGCATCTTTATCCGAATCATTCCGGCGGAGGCAGTGATTTAAATGGGCAACCCCAAGTTTGAGAGAAAAACGGGGTGCAATCAAGAAGAGTACATGAAGCAGCGCAACTGAATCAGGCCCTCCCGACACGCCAATAACAACCGAATCTTTCGGTTTAAGCATTCCATAAGTTGCAATGGTTTTTTCAACAGTTTGTAATAACTTACTCAAGTTTACCATCCTGATATGGCTGAAAATCCTTCTTGTCCGCCTATGCCGTGTGGTGGATGAAGCAGCGAGCTGAAAGAAATTTTTTTAAAAAATATTTCATAGGGGCTGAACAAATTGCCTTCTTAATTATTATAATATATTTCAATGATTTATATATATAAAATCCATTCAAATTATGATATAGTGATCTGTGGTTGTCAATAAAAAACACGAAAACCGCCGCCTATAATTTGGGTTCATCCTTTCTTAAAGTTAAATAATCGAAACCTTTTTTACCTTGAAAAAAAATTTTTATCGATTATATTCATGATAACGGTTGTGCTAGGCGGGGAGCTAGCGGTGCCCTTTTCCCGAAATCCGCTTCATGCGGGGCTGAATTCCCTCTTAAGGGTTTTAATCTGGAAGCCTATAGGCCAATCTGATCGGCCACCGCGCAACAGACGGTTACGAACCTCGTCAGGTCCGGAAGGAAGCAGCGATAAGTAATGCGGTCTGTGTCGTGGATTGATCCCGGTCAATTTTTTGGCTTGTTATATTTCAGTAAGAATTCGACAGAGGGTGCACAACCGACTTTTTCCCATGATTTTTCACAACGTCCTTCTGTTCTCTAAATTCCTGAACCTATAATATAAAATTCCTATTTCCGGCTTGACAATATTCCAGACAGTCTTATTTTTTGGCGATGTTTTGATGTCGGTTCAAAGTTTTAACGGCAGAGTAGAAAATATTCAAAAAAATCAGGAGATAACAACGCTGATGGCAAAAGGTAAGAAAGTCAAAATTAATACGAACGTTGAAGACACTGGAAAAGAAAATAAAGCCAATAATAAAAAAGAGTTGAATGAAAAAGACAGCTCTGAGCCTCTTGACCCTTTCAAAGAAATGGAGGAAAAAGTTGAATTTCTTGAGAAAGAAGCCAAAGAAACCCACGATCGTTTGCTCAGGGTATCCGCAGAGTTTGAAAACTACAAAAAGCGTGCCGCACGCGAAATGAATGATTTCAGAAAATTTGCCAACGAAAGCTTTGTAAAGGCCATGCTCCCGGTGATTGATAATTTAGACCGCGCCATCGAGTCTTCAAATAATGAAAAACACGCCGGCAGCTCAATGGTGGAAGGCGTCAATATGACGCTTAAAGAGATACTCAAAGTGTTGGAGCAATTCAGTGTAAAGCGGTTTGACTCTATAGGAGATACTTTTGACCCTGGTTTACATCAGGCCGTCATGCAAGAAGAAACAGAAAAGCATGCTGAAAATTCTGTGGTTAAGGAGTTGCAAAAAGGATACATGATACATGACAGACTTCTAAGGCCGGCCATGGTCGTTGTCTCCAAAAAACCTGAAAACCAGACGAAAAAAGATCAAACAAAATAAAAGGAAACATATAAAAAAGACTATCGTAAATGTTAGGAGGAAAGCACATGGGTAAAGTCATTGGAATCGATTTGGGAACCACAAATTCTTGTGTCGCGGTCATGGAAGGTAGTGATGCAAAAGTTATTACCAACCCTGAAGGAGGACGTACCACACCTTCCATCGTCGCTGTTTCAGAAAGTGGGGAAAGATTGGTGGGTCAAATTGCAAAACGGCAGGCAATTACCAATCCCGAAAATACGGTCTTTGCGGTAAAAAGACTTATTGGCCGACGGTATGCATCAAAAGAAGTTCAAACTGATATCAAAATACTTCCTTACAAGATTGAACAGGCTAAAAATGGGGATTTGCGTATAAACTTGAGAGGAAAATTGAACAGTCCGGCAGAAATATCATCCTTTATTCTATCCAATATCAAGCATACCGCCGAAGAATACCTTGGCGAAAAAGTGACAGACGCAGTGATTACAGTGCCTGCCTATTTTAATGACAGTCAGCGACAGGCAACCAAAGATGCCGGGAAGATCGCCGGCCTAAATGTGCTCAGGATCATCAATGAACCCACCGCTGCATCCCTGGCGTATGGCCTTGACAAGAAAAAAGAAGAAAAAATAGCTGTTTTTGATCTGGGCGGAGGTACATTTGACGTATCGATTCTAGAAATCGGTGAAGGCGTATTTGAGGTTAAGGCCACAAATGGCGATACCCATCTTGGCGGTGAAGATTTTGACTTAAGGCTTATCGATTACCTTGCAAGTGAATTCAAAAAAGATCAGGGAATTGATATAAGAAATGATAAAATGGCTTTGCAGCGGCTTAAAGAAGCTGCTGAAAAAGCAAAAATGGAACTTTCCACATCCATGGAAACAGATGTTAATCTTCCATTCATAACCGCCGATGCTTCAGGACCCAAACATCTTAACATAAAAATAACCCGGGCCAAACTTGAAGGGCTTATCAGTGATCTTTTAGACAACCTGGAAAAACCCTGTCGTATTGCACTCAAGGATGCAGGTCTGACACCCAAAGACATTGATGAAGTTATTCTTGTGGGCGGCATGACGCGTATGCCGGCGGTTCAGGAACGTGTAAAGAAACTTTTCGAAAGAGAACCTCACAAAGGTGTTAATCCCGACGAGGTTGTGGCTATTGGTGCTGCCATTCAAGGTGGCGTACTTAAGGGAGACGTTAAAGATGTTCTCCTCCTTGACGTAACCCCTCTATCTCTGGGCATTGAAACCCTGGGCAGTGTTATGACGCGTCTCATTGAAAAAAATACAACCATTCCGACAAAAAAGAGTCAGACTTTTTCAACCGCAGCAGACAACCAGCCGGCCGTTTCCATCCACGTCTTACAGGGTGAGAGGGAAATGGCTGCCGGCAACAAGACGTTAGGTCGCTTTGAACTTGTGGGAATACCGCCTGCACCCAGAGGTATACCGCAAATTGAAGTAACCTTCGACATCGATGCCAATGGTATCGTCAATGTGTCTGCCAAAGATACGGCCACCGGTAAAGAACAGTCCATTCAGATCACCGCTTCAAGCGGATTGTCTAAAGAAGAAATAGACGAACTGATAAAAGATGCTGAACTTCATGCTGAAGATGACAAAAAGAAGAGAGAATTGGTCGATGCCCGCAACCATGCCGACGCGCTGATCTATTCCACAGAAAAATCAATCAAAGATCTTGGCGACAAAGTTGATGCCGAAACCAAAAGCAAGGTCGAAGCCGCCATTGAACCCCTTAAAAAGGCCATGGAAGGTGATGACACTGAAGAAATCAAACGATTGACCGAGGAAATGACCCAGGCGTCTCATAAACTGGCCGAGGCCATGTATCAGCAGGCTTCCAAGGCAGACGACCAGCAGCAGGACGGAGCCGGGGAAGCGGGTCAGGAACAGGCCGGTCCATCCGCTCCCGATGAGGATGTGGTGGATGCCGATTTCGAAGAGGTCAAAGACGACGATAAGAAATAACTGAACATCCTATATTGTTAAAAATCCTGTGCGCACGTTTGTGCCACAGGATTTTTTTTGGCCAATAGGATGGCAAAGATCCTTTTGAAGATAACATTTGTTGTATCTTGGAATAATAGGAAAAGTTCGCCCTTATAAACAAGAATAAATATACCTTTTGTGGAAAAATTGAGTTATAATCAGATGACATTCTGATTCTGACAAAAGGAGGACATCATGGCAATTTCGGTTATGATCCAACGCACATTTAGCGACAAAGAAAAAGCAGCCAAGCTGGCGCCACTGATCATAGAACTCCGATCTCTGGCCACAATCCAGCCGGGTTACATTACCGGCAGGACATTTCGCTGCCTGGACTGTCCCGGTGAGTACCTGGTTATCAGCACCTGGAACAGCCTTGACGACTGGAACCGTTGGCTGCAAAGCGAACAACGCATGGCACTTCAAAAACAGGTTGATGACTTACTGGGCGAAATAACTCAGTATCGGATCTACGAATCTTTGGTTGGTGGAATTATCCCGCAATTTCAGGCTGCAGCGGAATGAGTCGCACGGTCGACATGAATTATCTCTATCTCATTTTATTGTTCTTCTAACTTTTAAACGATCCATAACGCAAAAAACCCCGCAAGGATTTTTATATTCCCTGAGCGTTTCTAATTTTTTTATAAAATATAATTGTATTAGATAAAAAATAGGCGGAGTTTTCGTTTCACCACCAAACAAAGAGATAATTATTTGATATCACAATTTAAATTGAATTCTTGTGACTGAAGACATATAGTAGTTACATGAATCGGGATTCGTTACAGGTTCGTTGGAGTAATGCGTAATGAAATCTTAACGATCAAGTTCACCCACCGGAATTGGGTGGCCAGTAATAATGATTTGCCTCAACCTTACGGCAAAATAGGCAATGGAAAATAGATAGGCTGGCAGGTAAAGCCACCATGCAAAAGGGTTGGGAATCCCTGTTCTTTCAATATCACCGGGGATTTGAATAATATTCTTCCAATCCCAACAAAATGCCACGATCATGAGCAAACCACAGTTCAGTTCGACTACCATGTCGTACCACCGCCAGCGGATATCATATCCTTTTTCATCATAATAAATAATGAGAGAGCCTGCCACCACCATAGCAAGCGCAATCAATACCGGTGTAATTACCGGGCCTACCCAGGGTAGCGGCACATAAAACAAAAGATCCCATGTCATAAGGTTTTCGGGCCAGCTCACCATGACATACAGCCAAATGTAGTAAAATATGTCCCATATTCCAAAGGCAATCATAAAAAAGCAAAACTTTTGAAATCTGTTCCTTCCGACAACCCAGCCCACTGCCACCAGCATGATGATTGTGGCAATTTCACGGACAAACTCGATTCGAATCAAAGGATCGATAACGTGTTTACCGTCTTCCCACTTGATTACCAGAGGGAAGCTGAATCCTCCGTTAAAATAAATTTCACGGAGATATACAACAACAGCGCTTTCAACCCATGCAAAGGCAATGGCAAAAACCACCACCCAACCCCAATTTCTAAAGGCGCTTTTAGATATTTTTTCGAATTTGGCATTGAAGTTGCTATTTTTTATAATCATGGCTTATCGTTTGCTTGATTGGCATCCTTATACAGAAACAGTCTATTGTAATTTTGATGCTCGATGTCTTACAAATGTTTGTCCACAAGTCATCCAAGGTTATTGAATATTTCATAACGTGTTATAGATATACAAAATGCGAGCGCTATATGTCAAATTTTGAGATACAATGATGATTTCTTGCCTCAACCTTCAACCTCCAAAAATTGAAGGCTCATAACCGAAATCAAATTTTGGATTTCTTTCCGGTAGTTGAGCTATAAATAATTTAGCAGGCATTGTGATATCTGTAAAGATTCGAGGATTGAAATTCCGGTCATATTTTTCAGGTATCAGGTCAAGGAAACCCTATTTTTAACAATTGTCAATTCATCTTCGTCCACCGACAGTTTATATTTTAGCCAAACAGGTTAACCATTCAGTGTCCACAGATTTTTATAATTGCTTCACAGCTTTTATCCGCATGAAAATCATTCGAAGCATCTATTTTACCGGCCATTTCACGATTTGAATTAAGATCTTTACCAAATCGTTCTTTCTTGGTATTATTTTTTTACTTTTTTACCTCTTAATTTGCAAAATGTATGAACTAAAATAAGCAAGATACATCTTAAAAGGTGGATGTTATGCAAAAAATCAAAGTATTACTTGTGGCACTATCAATTATGATAATCGCTGCGACATTTTTTCAAAGCATTTCTATGGCCGCACAGGTTACGAGAATTCATTCAAGTAAAAAATACATCTTCATTAATGGCAGCATCGCTGACGGATTTGTAATGGGCGCTAAGGTATGTTTTTTTTCTTCTCCAGATTCAGATGAAGAAATCACTTGCGGGCCAATTGAGCAGGCTTCGGAGTCATTTGCCAAGGTTAGGGTAAACAACAGAATAGCAAAACAAATCCGGTATGGAATGGAAGCCAGGCTTGCTGTTGAAAAAGAAAGTAAAGAAGAAACAACAGAGCCACAGAAATGTACCGATGATTCCGAATGCGGTGATTCCGGATTTTGCATTAATGGTAGATGTCAACAGTGACGGCTTCGTAAAAAATCCAATTTCTGCGTTGCGCTTCATTTCGTGTTCACTGCGGCGTACATAAGTACGCCTCATTCAACGAAATTTGCGACGCCTTTTTATCCCGCAAGTGTTATGCGGGGGAGCTTTAACTTTTTACTTTGCCGTATCGTTCCGCGCTATCTTTTCATTAATATTCAATTTTCAATCGAAAATCGTCAATTGTTTATACCTGAAGCTCCTTTAAATTCGAAAAATAATCCAGCGATTCCGGGTTTTTCAGTGAGTCCTTGTTGAGAACCGGCCGGTTGTGAATGACCTTATTCACGGCCAGTTCCACCTTTTTCATATTATGGGTATAGGGAATATCCGGAACCGAAACAATGATAGCGGGTACATGCCGTGGAGAGGCATTGGAACGAATGGTGGTTTTTATGTTTTTAATAATTTCATCGGTCAACTCGTGTCCTTGGCCCATTTTGACAAACAGAATCACCCGAACATCATTTTTCCAATTCTGCCCCACCACAACACAGTCTTCGATTTCCTCTAAAAGGTCCACCTGGCGATAGATCTCGGCGGTACCGATGCGCACGCCACCGGGATTCAAGGTAGCATCCGACCGACCATAAATAACGACACCGCCTCTCTCTGTGATCAGAATATAATCCCCATGCCGCCAGATATTGGGATAAACATCAAAATATGCGTCATGATATTTTTGGTTGTCCGGATCATTCCAAAAATAGATGGGCATGGACGGAAAAGGCGCCGTACATACCAGTTCGCCCTGCTGATTGATAACCGATTTTCCGTTCTCATCGAAAGCCTCGACCTTCATGGCCAACCCTCGACACTGAAGTTCACCGGCATATACCGGTCCCATGGGGTTTCCCAAGGCGAAACAGCCGTTGAGATCCGTACCTCCGGATATAGAGGCCAACTGAAGGTCCGCTTTAACTTCTCTGTAAATATACTCAAACCCTTCGTTAGAGAGCGGTGATCCTGTTGAAAGCAGCGCTTTAAGCGGCGTGAGGTCGTATGTCTTACCGGGCGTTACGCCAGCATTTTGCAATGCAGCAATGTAACCGGCGCTGGTTCCGAATATCGATATTTTCTCATCCTGAGCGATCTGCCAAAGTGCTCCGGGATCCGGGTGAAAGGGATTGCCATCAAAAAGAACCAGTGTTGCGCCCACGGCCAAAGAACTGACCAGCCAGTTCCACATCATCCAACTGCACGTGGTGAAGTAAAAGATGGTATCTTCTCTTTTTAAGTCCGTGTGAAGAACGAGTTCTTTTAAATGGTGAATGAGAATCCCTCCGGCACTCTGAACCATACATTTTGGAAGCCCGGTGGTACCGGACGAATACATGATGTAAAGGGGATGGTCAAAAGGGAGTTGTGCGAACTCGATGTTTAGGTTGGATTCTGAAGACCGAAAATCCTTGTAATGAACACCATTCGACAACCCCTTAATATCCGATTTTTTTTGAGTGTACGGCGCCACGACCACTTTTTCAATGGAAGGAATCTCTTTGATGATGTTTGAAATTTTATCCAGGCTGTCAAAGTGTTTTCCTTTGAAAAAATATCCGTCCGCCGTAAACAAAACCTTGGGTTCGATCTGGCCGAATCGATCCAGCACCCCCTTTGTTCCGAAATCCGGAGAACACGAAGACCAGGTCGCACCGATGCTGGCGGTAGCCAGCATGGCAATGACGGTTTCGGGCATGTTGGGCATAAAGCCGGCCACCCGATCGCCGGCCTGAACACCGGCTGATTTCAAAGACCGGGCCACGCGCGCCGTTTCATCGTACAGATCGGCATACGTCATTTTTCTGGTCACCCGATCTTCTCCTCGAAAGACGAGCGCTGTCTGATCGTCCCTGAATCGCAGAAGATTTTCGGTAAAATTGAGCCGCGATCCGGAAAACCATTTGGCACCCGGCATTTTTTTTACATCGTCAATGACCTGATTATAAGGCTTTGATGCATTTATTTTTACAAATTCCCATATTGCCGCCCAGAAATCAGGAATATTATCTATAGACCATTGGTAAAGTGGCGGATATTCAGTAAAACTTTTATTGAACTTTGTATTAACAAAATTCATGAATCGATACATGTTGGTGCTTTGGATTCTTTCCTCAGATGGTTTCCATAAAAGTTTGGCCATGGTCAATTTCTCCTTTAAACGTTCGACAAATAACTTACCCAAGTTTCACACCCTTAATTCCAAGCAACGCCGATACAGTGTAGCAAACCGGAAAATTTTTTAACCTAAAATCATATTAGCCATTATAAGATGCAAAACTTGAGTAAATTTTATACAGCGCTTTGAATATCTTTTATTAACTTTAACCTTAAGAAATAGTCAAGAATATGCCTTGAAAATTTAATTTAAACCGTCATAAAATTGTACAGGGAAATTTAATTTAAAGGAGACAAGAAATGCGTATTGTTGACATGCGATCGGACACCATTACACAGCCGACGCCCGCCATGCGTCAGGCCATGTCCGAGGCAAAAGTTGGAGACGATGTGTTTAGTGAAGATCCCACAGTAAACCGCCTCGAAGAAATGGTTTCTAAACGGTTAGGAAAAGAAGCGGCGTTGTTTGTAGCCAGCGGAACCATGGCAAATCTGGTCAGCCAGCTTACACACTGCGGCAGGGGCAATGAAATGATACTCGGTGATCAGTCCCATATGTTCGTTTATGAGCAGGGAGGATCCGCCGCACTGGGCGGCATACACCCTCGCTGCCTGGAAAATAAGCCGGACGGAACAATGGCATTGGCTGATATAGAAGCTGCCATTCGTCCGGACGACGTCCATTTTCCCAAAACAAAACTCATTGTTTTGGAAAACACCCATAACCGTTGCAGCGGCAGCCCCCTGGATGTTGGCTATATGAGGTCTGTAGCAGAATTGGCCCGTCGTTATGGGCTTAAATTACATGTAGACGGCGCCCGACTTTTTAATGCAACAACAGCCCTTGGTGTGGATGCAAAGGATCTTGTTGCTAAAGCCGATTCCGTCAGTATTTGTTTGAGCAAAGGATTGGCGGCACCGGTGGGTTCTGTCGTTTCCGGAAACACAGACTTTATCTCGGAAGCCCGACGAAACCGCAAAGTCGTCGGTGGCGGTATGCGTCAGGCAGGCATTCTAGCTGCAGCCGGTATCGTTGCGCTGACCGACATGGTGGATCGCCTGGCAGATGATCATGAAAACGCCAGAAAATTGGCCCAAGGCCTTGTAAATATGGAGGGCTTATCCATTGATCTGGATATTGTAACGACCAATATTGTCTTTATTGATATAACGAAAAAAAGACTGTCATCACAGTTATTGACAGAAAGACTCCACAGCCGGGGCATTCGCCTGCTCCCTACGACACCGAACAGGTTAAGAGCTGTTACTAATTATCATGTGACTTCTTCGGATATCGATTATGCTTTAGATATATTTCTCAGCATCTTGAAAGATTTTTGAAAAAGGAACACCTATGCTTTCTCGCCGGACAGTTATCCTGTATGCCATTATGATTGTGGCACTGATCGTCAAACCAATCGCAGTGCGGGCTGAAACGATTACCATCCCTGTCTTTCTTGACTACCAGCAATTGCAGCTTCTCATGATGCGGAATAATTTTAAAGGCCCGAATAACACTGCAAAATATCTATTAGATGACAACGGTTGCACAAGTATTACCTTTTCGGAACCTTATCTGTCAGCAGAGGGAGAATTGCTGCGAGTGGATGCGAAAATTCTTGCAACCATCGGCGACCCTACAACCGGTGCCTGTAGGGTCATTACCCGCTGGACCGGACGAACGACGGTTACCGGCAAACCTGTTTTAGTAAGCGGTCAATCGTTGTCCTTAGAGTTTAGGGTGCAGACCACGCGACTTTATGATCAACAGGGCAGGCTGCTTAAGGATAGTTACGTCCTGCAGGCGATGAAAGAACAATTACATCTTTTGTTAAGCCGCTACAGGCTGGATCTGAAACCTGAAACCGATCAGCTCAAAGCCCTTTTACCTTACTTTTTACCCCATTATCCGGCAGATCACCTAACAGGAATGATCGACAGCCTGCGTATCGATCACCTTGCGGTCCGGCCCAACGGGCTGGATGTCCGGCTGCGAATTGATATCGAAACCGTTTCCAAAGCCGAGCCGGAGCCCACCCTTAGTGAACATGAAATGCAGCAGCTGGAACAACGGTACCGAAACTGCGATGCTTTTTTGACGTTTGTCATCAAGGAAGCCGCCACTGCCACTCGCTCGGAAGAACTTCGTGCCGCCCTGTTGGAGATACTTCTGGATGCACGCTACCAGTTTAAGTCGATTCTCGGTGAACCTTCGCAAAGCGCAACCGACCCGGTCAAACAATTGTTTATCCGAAGCTGGGAGCGGCTTAAGCCGGTAATGCGGGAAATCAGCGTTCATTCACCGGAACAGAATCTGCTGCCTTATTTGTCGTTCATAACAGCGGCTGACGCACTCAATGCGCTGGATCGTTTGGCGCCTGCGGTGGGGCTGGATATATCCACTGACGGTCTGAGACGTTTGGCACGTCTTCTAAATGATGCCCCATCCATTGATCCGCTGAAATATCTGAATGAATTCGATCCGGTACTACAACAACTGTTTGATTTCGGAAGGTCTGATGAAATCACCCAACAAAAAAGATCACAGGGTTTAAACTTCCAACTGATCCGGCCGGTCTATGCCGCAACCCCCATGGATCGTCTGAATCGCTGGGTACCCACCGCTGCCGAGTTGAAGGCTTATCTTCTTGAAATTCGGAAGTTATTGCTGAAAGAGGCGGATGCTCGAATTCGTTCGTCATCAATAGCTCAGGAGCACGCCCGTATTTACCGCAAACTGATGCTTACCACCGCATGGCAAGAAAGCTGCTGGCGTCAATACATCGTACAAAACCGCAAGGTTGTTCCCCTTATTTCCGCGTCAGGCGATATCGGCATGTTACAGATCAATGAAAAGGTATGGCGCGGCTTTTACTCTCCCTCAAAATTGAAATGGAACATCACCTATAACGTTCGTGCAGGAAGCGAAATCCTTTTCAAATTCATGGTCAATTACGCGTTGAAACAGCGAGAGCATAAACATGGAGGCGATCTATCTAATCTGGCCCGCGCCACTTATTCTGCCTACAATGGCGGACCATCTCAGGTGAGCCGTTACCGAAAAAACGACGTCCCGGCCGCACACAAAAAAATCGACACCGCCTTTTGGAAAAAATATCAGCAGGTCAACCAGGGCCAGGAACTAGCCGTGGCGCAATGTTTGGGTGGTCAAGTCTCCGGTTCAATGACGGCTGAGCATCAAATAAACCGGGGCCGGAAGCAATCCGGTTCAAAACAAGAGACCACAGCCAAAAAATCACAGCGTATTGAAAATGTCGAGTGGATCAGAGGTCGCAATCCCGAACACTATACTTTACAACTGTCGGCGATGAGCGGCGAGCAGGCGGTAAAGGCGTTTATAAAGAAACAATCCCAAGGTGGCAGCTTTGCCTATTATCGAAAAAAACAAAAAGGGCGGAATTTTTATGTCGCCATCTACGGCAGCTTTTCTAATCGCGTAGATGCGGAAAAGGCCGCTGCTCGCTTTGCTTCACTGAAACCCTGGATACGGAATTTTGGCAGTATTCAGAAGATAATGTCAAAATGATCATAACAGCGGCGAAAACTTATCAAATTAAGGATTTAACTCGTTTTCTTTGCACATTGACAATCCCCGGATTTCTTTTCTAATTGAATCTTTCCCATTATCGTAGAATGACCATTTTTTAAATAATCTTGCTTGATATCTTCAGCAGAATAATTGAAACAATAACAAATTAATTTTCTCAAATTGTTTTCCTCTTTAAACTCATAAACTCATCATATTTAAGAAAGATATCTTACCATAAACATCATCTGAAGCTTATTATAACTGATTCCATATATCACATCCTGTAAAAAAAAGTTCAATCTGATAGATTTTTTGGATCAAACAGCAGACTAGCAGCCAAGCCTTTTAGATTTGACACGCCACAAAGTGGTATTATTCTATATTGACCATTCAGGCTGCTCTCTTTTAAATTAACAGCAACCTACATTATTTTCACTTTTAACAATGGGAGGACCATGATCATGGAACGATACTTTATTGATTGTCGCAACTATCCTAATGATGCTAAGTGTACTTTAGCGCTTTCGGCTGACACAAGGGACGAGCTGTTAGAAGCTGCCGTTCATCATGCAACAAAAGTTCATGGACACGAAGACACTCCTGAATTTAGAGAAATGATTGTGAAGGGAATTCAAGATATGACCCCGCCCTTCTCAGTGTCATAGCTTTTGATTTGCTGCAAACAATAGCACTCTATACACAAAATGTGTAATCAGTCGCATAACAATCGCATCTACTCGAAAAATTAAAGCCTACCAGAAACTGGGAGGCGTTAATTTCTTTCTGCGTCGGTTTAATGATGAGATGCATCAAGTGCATGGCTGACAGGAGCCATATGAATCGAGAGGTTCAGGTATAATTCTGTGGGGGACTGGAGGTGAAATTCCTCCGGTCTACCCGACTCGCCATGACTACCGTTTTGTGATCTGGTATTATGAAAAAGAGAATAGAAAATTAAATTTTAAAATAATCATGTTTTATGAATAATAAGCTCGATCTCAACCCTACGATTCCGTCTTCTCCCTTCCAGAGTATTGTTTGATTCTATTGGATTCTTTTTTCCCATCCCAAAGGCTTTAATTCTTGAGAAGTTAATCCCTTGATTTACAAAATAGCTTTTAACAGAATGTGCCCTTAATTTTGAAAGCTTTTTATTATATTCATTATTCCCGTGAGAGTCCGTATGGCCTTTGACAATAATATCCGCTTTTGGATGTTGAACAAGTAATTTGGCAATTCGTTTTAATGTTTGAACGTTCTTATCTGAAAAATCATATGAATTGTTACTGTAATTGATAGTATATTTCTGGCTTGTGATGAACTTATGCTTTGGCACTTCTTGTGATTTAAATATGTTATCCGGTTTATCCGGGGATTTCTCTTGATTAACGTCTTCAGCGGGGGGTAATTTTTGGGTCCTGTATATTTCTTGTCGTACTGTAACATTCTTTTTTTCTACTGTCGGTGGATGATAACGCTCAGCAGCCAATTCTGTTGACTGAAACTGTGTATCGTCATGTTTATTCGAACCCTGAATAGCCGAGTTTATATTTTGCTTTGATGTTGTATTTTTCGGTATGTTGGCTGATGCTATTTTTTCTTGTACATTTGGAGCCGGTTTAAAATAATTTTTGATATTGCCGATGTGTCCACTTAAATTGCCCGGATAATAAAGAAACCCCAACGCAATCACCAATATCGCTGCAACGGCCAAGTATCTAAAGTTCTTCGATGATAATTTTAAAGAGGGTTCTTCTACAAATTCATGAGTTTTTCTTTCTATGGTTTGGGGATTATCAAGAAGATAATCAATTTTTTCTTCTGGCAAGTTGTATCTATTTGTATATTCTGAAGGCGTTATCGTTGGTTCCTTTTCAGTTTCAGGAATTGCCTCTTGTGTGATTTTTAGATCATTTTTAGAGTCATCGTCATTTTCTCTTGTTAGAAATAGCCCATTTGCACATTCTCTTATGATCTCTTCATCTATTGTTTTTACTCCTTTAACATACCCGGTCAATAACGCATGATCACAAATAATGTTTATGAGTCGCGGATACCCCTTTGAAAAAGAATTAATTTCACTTATTGAATTGTCATTGAAAATATTCTCTTTCAAACCTGCGACGTTGAGACGTTGAAGAATGTACTCCCTTACTTCAGATTCCCTCAAAGGACCAAGATGGTAATTGATACTGATTCTTTGCCTTAACGCTCTATTTTGGTTATCAGAAATAATATCAATAAATTCATTTTGACCGACAAAAAAGATATTTATCAGTTTAGTATTCTGCCTTTCGATATTTGAAAAGAGCCGTATCTGCTCAAGAAGGTCTTGATCCAATTTATGAGCCTCATCAATGACAAGGATGACTTTTTTCTTTTTTGTGTAACAGTCGTTTAAAAAACGGCTAAAATGAATTAAAAAATCCGCTTTGTTGCTGAAATGTTTATTGATATTAAATTCATCCGCAACGATATTGAAAAAGTCCAGTTCCTCCAGGATAGGGTTGGTTATGTTGGCGACAACAACATCATTGCCAAGTCGCTTTAATAATGCATTGATAAGCGTTGTTTTTCCTGTACCCACATCGCCTGTGATAAGGAGAAATCCTTTATTGTCGATAACACCATATTCTAAAACGGCAAGGGCTTCCCGGTGTTTCTCTCCAAACCAGATAAATTTTGGGTCTGTGCTTATCTGAAAAGGTTTTTCTTTTAAATTATAGTGAGAAAGATACATTATGTCTCCTTAAATTTCTCTTCATCACCGCCCATAAATGATTGAAAGGCAAAGAGGAAAGATTGTTATTAACAGGCCGGTCCAGTTTAGGTTTGATAAATTTGGCTGCTATACCCATCATATTATTTTAGCTATGCAAAATCTGTGCAAAACCAGACGGTCATAATTAATTAGTGAGATTTCAATAGATTAGAACCCTATCGCTGAGGGCCTATGTCAAAGATTGGAAATTTGTATGCCTTTTGAGAGAAAAGGCTGAAGGATTTTGCAGATATGATAAAAAAGACATGATTATAATAGGTTATGTTCGGTCTTTGATAGATAGGAGTTGGAAAAAAAGACCTTTGCAGTATCAAACCATATTATTATGGCGCAGCACCCTGGTTGGTTATATAAATTATTTGTTAATATTTCTAATAGTTATTTACTTATGCTAATCTGGTGGGAATGCGTCATTTTTTTGTCGTTCTTGATTGAGGTATTTTAAGAAGATCCGGTTAGAAAATGGGGAAATCATATTCGGGAATACGCAGCCATTTGACACCCTTTTACGATGTTCGCAGACCTTTGATAACTTGTAAAGCATCTATTTTCACGCATAAAGAAATACGGATAATAATATCTCAAAAAATTGTCCCCGTTCATTTTGGCGATCTCTTGCCAGTATTTGGACTATAAACTATTTAGCAGGCAAGAGATATCTGTAAAATTTTTAGCCTTGAAATTCCGGTCATCAATAGGAGCAAATATACCGTTCCGGTCCCTTTTCGACAACCATAAGTATTGATCCATCCATCAAGACCTCACCAGTGTTCATCCATAAATGAGAATTTTTGTTCAAGATCAAGGCCTGCGAAAAAAATAAACGCAGGCACATATTTGATATTCCGAGGCTTATTATTTTTGAGCATAACCCCAGAGAAATAGGCTCCGCATTTCACCCCAGTACGATAGTTCCTACCTACGGGGCAGGCAGGGCTGGCGCAGAGACTTTTCCGCCTCCGGCGGATTGGGCAATAAGACCATCTATGGATGGACACTCACTAATATAAACTCACCCTATTTATCCAAATTGACCCACTCCCGGGGCAAAACCGTGCCCACCTTGACACAACTCTTCAAATTTCTTATATTTAGCCAGTGCAAGTGTCATTTTTAATTTATTAACAAACAGGTTTCAACAATGATTATAAACGCTTCCAAATGGTGTAAAGCTATTTCGGCCACCGTGTTATTGCTTGTGCTGTCTACCAGCTTATATGCCGCCTCTATGCAAAAAATTGAATCTGCCCTTGAATCGGCACGCAAGGATTTACGTATCAGTATGGCCACCGAGGAACGCATCTCTTTTGAGCTGGAGAAGTTAAAACAATCCGAGCACACATCGCCGGATATCATAAAAGATTATGATACGTACTTAATTCGAGTGCAGGCCATGGTTGCTGAAAACCGAAAGAAAGTGGAAAAATTGGAAGCACTTAGCGCCAAATATAACACCCGAAAAGCAACTTATGGGGCATCATCTTCAGATGATACTTCAGCGATGCTGGACCCTTCCATTCCCGAGGAACAGGTCGTTGATGAAGTGACCGTCTTGGATCGCCAGCTCGACAGTTCCCTGGCCGAGTTCGATGAGATGCTGCTCACGGAATTGGATTTGATCCAGGCAAAATCATCGGAAAAACTGCAGGATCTGGCCGAAGCGGCTGCAGCTGCAGCACAACGCCTGCGTGACAAGGGCATCGAGATAGATAGCGATTCTAAAGCAGAAAGCGCTGATTCCCATCAGGATTCATCCGAAGAACCGGAAGAGGCCAAAAAAGAAACAGGCGCCTTAGACGCCGGAAAGGAAAGTAGCTCTAAAGAAACCAGGGATGACGCTGCATTGTCCACCCAAGGCAAATCCCGGGAAGGAGTGGAAGGTTCCTCTCGTCATCCTAAAAACCGTTACGATCCAAGTAATGACGACATCGTGGCCAGACAGCTTCGCGAAGCGGCAGAAAAAGAATCCGATCCTGAACTTAAAGAAAAGCTCTGGAAAGAATATGAACAATATAAAAAAAATGTTCGCAAATAAAATGGGTGCTAAGATGAAATATAGCGTCCATCATAACTTCATATTATTGACTTTCATTTTAATTTTGTTCACAGGATGTGCCACCTTCAATGCTCAAAAGGTCGGTCCTACGACAATAATGAAAGCCCAGGAAGAAATCATTGAAGACCAACTGCTCGATGTCGGCATTCTGGTTTTTGAATCCGACAAATTTACAGAAGAGCAAGCCAAAGAAGAACATACCAGCCAGGAAATCAGAAAAGCAGAACATCATTTCATGCCGTATCATTTGAAAAATACCTTACAGCAAAGCAGCTACTGGGGCGCAGTGCGTGTCCTTCCAGGTCAAACGGAAAGTATCGACGTTCTGCTCAAAGGTAAAATTCTTGAATCCAACGGAGAGCAGTTGATACTTCAAATCGATGTGATGGATGCGACCCGGAAAAAATGGTTCAGCAAAAAATATAAATCCGAAGCCTCCCTGGCATTCTATTCGGGAAATCAGGTCGGAGAAAAAGATGCGTATCAGGATCTATACAATACCATCTCCAATGATATCGCCACTTATCTCATGAAGTTGCCCCCTGAAGAGATCAAGAACATCCGTACCGTCTCGAAATTAAAATTTGCACAAGACTTTGCGCCGGCCGTCTACGATGGATATCTGACAGAAAATAAAAAAAATCTCATCACCGTTAATCGACTGCCTGCCGATGAGGACACCATAATGACCCGTCTGCTAAAGATACGGGAGCGGGAATACATGTATGTGGACACCTTGAATGAGTACTATCAAGAGTATTATGCAAACATGTGGCCTTCCTATGAGAACTGGCGCGAGCTCAACTATGAAGAAATTAAGGCCATCAAGAAAATTGAACGTAGCGCCTTAAACCAAAAGTTGATAGGTGCGCTCCTGGTAGCAGGTGCGATTGCCCTGAATGCGGGAGAAGTCAAAAACACCGGCGCACTTCAGATGGGTATGATTTTAATCGGCGGTCAGGTGATCGTCAACGGGTTTAATGTTACCAAAGAAGCTGAAATCCACTCGGCAGCAATCAAGGAGCTGAGCGAATCGTTTGGCAGTGAGATGCAACCTATTGTCATGGAATTCGAAGGCAAGCAGTATGAGCTGACCGGATCGGCTGAAGAACAATTTAAACACTGGCGTGAATTGCTGCGACAGATATATATCACAGAAACCGGCTTTGATCTGGATATCTCTTTGGAAGATAACGAAAAAACAACATCCGAAGACCCTGAATAAAATCGAGCATCAAATTCAATTATGCCATCCGACACACCCACTCAACCTCCTAAAGGTAAACAGACTTCAGATTTTGGCGTGGAAATCATCACGCCCCTTGAGGTGCGCAAAAAAAGTGACCCGCCCGACCCAAAGCGTTCTTTTCGAATAATCTCTGTCACCATTATGTTGTTTTTCGTAATTCTTGCCTCAATAGTTGCAGGCGGTTTTCTTCTTATTCGCCATTTATCGAGACATCCGGTGAATCTGGCTAAAGACATGGAGCATACAGAATCATCGGAAACCAGGATTTTAAAAAAACAGGGCCGGACCGGCACCACGACAGAACCGGTTTTCTCTCCCTTAGCGCAACAACCAGAAGTTGAACCGTCAATCAAATCTGTTCAAACCGTCGACACTGCCAAACTTGAACTGGAAAAAGAAACGGCAGACAAACAATTGGCAACGTTATTGAAACTTAAAAAAGAGATCGATGATAAAGAGGGTTACGTGTGGGGCGGCAAAGAATATGAAGCCATGACATCCCTTGGCCAGGAAGGAGACCGGCTGCTTATAGATCGTTCCTTTGCTTTAGCAGCTATAAAATATGAACAAGCCGCCAATAAAGCAAAAGCGTTGATCGAAAACTCCGGGACGGTGTTTCAAAAACTGGTGGAAGAAGGTCAGAAGGCTCTTGAAATTGGTGACAGCGTCATTGCCCAACAAAAATTTTCTACCGCGTTAAAGATTCAACCGTCCGATGAATCCGCCCAACGGAATTTAGAACGGGCTGAAAAGCTTGATGAAGTTAAACGCCTGATAACATTAGGAAAAAATCATGAGGGAACTAATCGGTTTGCCTTTGCACATGCCGATTACCAGAGAGCGTTACAATTGGACCCTGAATCCGGGGAAGCTCAAAACGGCTTAAACCGGATGAAAGAAAAAATCGTCGACGAACAATTTCAGAAACTCATTTCGGACGGGCTGACGGCATATCACAATGGCCATTATCAGCTCGCCAGAGCAACGCTTTTAAAGGCAAAATCGTTCCGACCCCAATCACGTGAAGTAAAAAGCGCTTTATTGCAAGTTGACGAGGCCATCCGGTTAGATAAAATTGAAAAACTGCACCAAAAAGCAACGTCTGCCGAACAGGCTGAAAATTGGGAACAGGCCCTTAAATCTTATCTGGCAGTTCTTAAAATTGATCCTGATATCAGTTTTGCCGTCCAGGGTAAAAGACGCGCTTTGGAACACATTCGGGTTGCCAAACGGATGGGATTTTTTATTGAAAAACCCAACGTCATGGAATCGGACCAGCAGCTTGAAAATGCGATACGTTTGATTGAAAAGGCCGAAAAACTGGAACAAAAAAGTCCGCATTTTACCGCCCGATTAAACGAGCTAAAAACCCTGGTGGCTCTCGCAAAAACTCCGGTTAAAATAATGATCGAGTCCGATAACCTTACGGAAATCGCCGTTTATAAAGTCGGAAAACTCGGCAAATTTACCACACGCGAATTATCGCTAAGACCCGGCACGTATACAGTGGTCGGGGCACGCAACGGATACCAGGATGTCCGGCTGAAAATCACCGTGAAACCCGGCCAGAAATCGTTGCGCGTATCCATAATTTGTAACATTAAGGTGTGATTTTGACAGACATACCAACAAAAATCGAGCCCATATCCTTTCGGTCCAAGCCGCCATCCAAAAGACCCAAGCCGATTAGTATTTTTAAATGGGGGGTCGGCGTTCTTATTGGAATCATCCTGATTTTTCTTTGTATCTCGACCTGGTTTGTCTTCACCGCCCGGCAAGTCGTGATAGACATCGAGCCGATTCCGGAACGTATCGTGTTTTCAGGGGGTATCCTGACGCCAAAAATCGGTAACTATTACTTGATGCGTCCCGGAAAATACACGCTGGAGGCTCTCAAAGAATGTTTTTTACCCCTTGACCATACATTTTATGTCAGCGATGAAAAACACCAAAACCTGCGTTTAGAGATGCAAAAACGTCCCGGTCGCCTGATGATCCGCACATATGATTCAGGTGATACAGAAAGCAACATTTTAGGGGCACAAGTATATGTCGATGGTACTGTGGTCGGAAACGCCCCTATAGAGAATCTCGAAATACTGCCGGGTCTGCACAACATTGAAATTCGTGCCGAGAATTATCAGAACTTTCAGACCGATGTTAACGTACACGGTTGTGATAAATTTCAGGAGGTTAACCTGGCGCTGCTTCCGGGTTGGTCGGATATCACCGTCAGCTCCGTGCCTTTGGATGCAAATGTTTTGATCGACGGGAAACCCTTTGGGAAAACCCCTTTACACACTCAACTGTCGCCTGGATCTTATCTTCTTGAAATCAGCGCCGATCGTTTTAAAACATGGAAACACCGACTGAATGTAAAACCGAATGAACCTCAGGAAATAAGCGATGTTAGGCTTCAGCCGGCAGACGGCAAATTGACGATCAACACCAAACCTGACGGAGCCAATATCATCATTGACGGGACTTTTGTCGGTCAGACACCCCTGACACGCGATATTTCTCCGGACAAACATCATGTTGTTCAAATTTCAAAGGCCGGTTATGAAAAAACAAACCGTGACGTACAAGTTGCATCGGCTGCATCAAAAACGCTCAATGTGAATTTAAAACCCAGACGAGGCATCGTCCGCCTATCGGTTGAACCGCCTGACACCGAACTCATCATAGACGGCAAATCATGGGGTGTTGTTCCGAAAAAATTAAATCTGATCGCCGTGGAACACAAACTGGAATTCAATAAAAAAGGCTTTCATCCTTATCGAATCCACATCACACCCCAGCCTGGATTTCCAAAACAATTGAAAGTTGCACTTAAGAAAAAGGGGACGTCCAAAGAAACTGAACCATTGGTGATTACAGCCAAGACAGGCTACAGATTGAAATTAATTAAGACCGGGGCCTACACCATGGGATCTTCACGCAGAGAACAGGGTCACAGATCCAATGAGACCCTTAGAAAGATTATACTAAAACGACCATTTTACATGGGCCTTAAAGAAGTATCCAACCAGGCATTCAAGGAATTTATGGCGAAACACAATTCAGGCTTTGTTAAATCACAGAGTCTCAACAATGCTGCTCAGCCCGCGGTTCGAGTTACTTGGGAACAGGCTGCCCGGTTCTGCAACTGGCTCAGCGCCAAAGCGTCACTGCCACCGGCTTATGTTCAAAAAGGAAACACGTTGATTGCCGTCGAGCCGTTAAACACCGGTTACAGGCTGCCCACCGAAGCAGAGTGGGAGTACTGTGCCCGGTTTCTCGGCAAACAAGCATTTTCGAAATATCCATGGGGAAACAAATTTCCTCCTGTTCAGTTGTCCGGGAATTATTCCGACCAATCTGCAAAAAACTTGCTTCCAAACGTTCTCGAAGGTTACAATGATGGGTATGTAACAACAGCGCCGCCGGCAAAATTTAAATCCAATTTCCTGGGCCTGTATGATATGGGCGGCAACGTGGCAGAATGGTGTCACGATTTTTATTCAATTTACAGTTATGATCCCGAAAAAACATATGTGGACCCAACCGGACCCAAAAACGGCAAACACCATGTGATCAGAGGGTCCGGCTGGAAACATGGAACCATCAACACCTTGAGGCTGGCCTATCGCAGTTACGGTGATGACAAACGTGAGGATGTCGGTTTTCGGGTTTGCAGATATCTGAAATGACCATGGCAAACAGATTTTTCATAGCAATGGCCTTATGGGGGACATGTCTTTTTGGAACGACATGGGCAGGAACTGTGCCGACAGGATTCTTGTGTGAATTAAACGTACCGCCCGGACAACATTCAGAATCAACCTATTTTGTCCAAAATGACCCAAAGAAACCATCGGACAACGCTTCTGCCAATGATGCCTCAAAAACCCATAAAGATACAATCAAACCAAAGACGTTGACACAAGATAAAAATGCTCCCAAAAAAACAAAACCAATGAAACCGTTCGTTCCTTCAGAAACGATTCCGGTGGATCAGGGGGTGGATTTTCCCTACGACATCTGATACCTCAACTGAGCGTAAACAAAATGATAACAAATATAAAAAGAATCAACATCGAGAATTCACTATGAAAAAAACATTGCCGATATCCATGGAGTTTATTTACCAGCTTTTCGCTCTGATTCTAATTATCATTTTTGTTCATGCCGCTTATGTCGGCATCATTCGTCCCAATGCCGACGCCATTCTGGCCCGTCAGGCTGAGATGCTTCAAAAAGATAAGACGAAAACCACCGAACGATCTGCCTATGTGTTGATTCGCGATTACGAACAGGAAGCGTGTTTTGTTCTCATGTTTTGGGCGCTGGCCATCATGGCGTTTAAGGCCGTTACCACCATAAGACACCGTTCGTTGTTACAACAGGACTTGATTCCTTTGGCCGAAGGGGTTCGTATATTGCCTGAAGATACCCGGGAACTGTCCCGGGCAATTCAAGCGCTAACGACGTATCAACAAAACGGATTGCTTCCCCGAGCATTGCTGGCCGGTTTGCAAAGATTCAGTTCAACACGAAACATTCAGGATGTCGCGGATGCCACCCATGCCTACTGTTCGGTCGAAGGTGAACGATTGGAATCTGAATTGTCTATGATTAGATATATCGCCTGGGCCATCCCTTCCATCGGATTTATCGGCACGGTACGAGGCATTGGAGATGCGCTTGGGCTGGCGCACCAGGCCATTGAAGGAGAAATTTTCGGTGTTACCCGCAGCTTGGGAGTAGCGTTTAACTCAACTTTGATTGCGCTTCTTATCAGCATTGTTCTCATGTTTATGCTGCACCAGCTGCAGCTGCTTCAGGAAAGATATGTCTTGGAAACAGAAGCATATTGCGAAGAGAGATTGACCAGGCACTTGCATACACCATCAGTGTCCATCCAGAAATAGCATCTTTCGAAACGATACGGTGTTCTCCTCTTTTTGCGATCCTCGACATAGTAAAACTAAGACTGTCGAAGATCCCGTAGTCTTTTCGGGATGGTCTCAAGAGAACTCCGGCCTTGTCTCGAATCAAAATCTACCATTTCTGGATGGACACTAAATTTATTAAAAAATCCATTTGACGGGGTACATAAATGACACTTCTCGGGCTTGAACTCAGCGATGCCGGAATCCTGGTTGCCGGCGACAATCCAGTAAGATTGCTAACTGTTGACGGGCAGGAACAAGAAAGCCCGGGGTTCGCCATCCCGGAAAAAGAGCGTCTGCTCGTCGGGAAACCGGCATCAGACAAAGCTCACCTCTTTCCACTTCAGGTCATCAGCAGATTCTGGGATCAATTGAATACCGAACCTTTAAAACAAAAGAACCGGCATGCGCAAAATCATGCTGAAATCGCATACGCCCATCTATTTCACGTCTGGGAAATCGTTAAACAGTACGGAGATGAGATGATCATCGCCGTACCCGACTTTTACAGCAAAGAGCAGCTGGGACTTATTCTGGGTATGGCCAAGGAGCTTTCAATACCCGTTAAAGGTTTTGTATCCCTGCCCATAGCCGCATCATATCACGCTGATCCAAATGCAATGCTTTTGCACCTGGACATCCATTTGCACCGATTTGAAATCACTCATCTTCATCAGGGCGAACATCTAACATCGAAGAACTCAACGACATTCGAGGAAATCAGTCTGGAACAGCTATACCGGAGCTGGGTGGAAACCATCGCCGAAGAATTTGTGCATGCCACAAGATTCGACCCCCTTCATCAGGCCGCAACGGAACAGGAACTTTATAACCGCCTGACCACTGCCCTTGATATTTTTAAAACCCAATCCTCCTTTTTATTTGAACTATCACACGGAAAAGATCGCTACCGTATTAATCTTCTCCGTGATGTATTGTTTCAAAAGATCGAAAAGATATATGATGATATTTGCCGCTTCATTGAAAAAATGCGGGGTGACCATGGTAAAAACAATGTCTTGACCGTCCTTCAGACAACTCATCGAGTCGCCAGTCTGCCGGGATTAAAGGATAAACTTTTAGAAATAGAAAACTGCAAAATCATTGAACTCGAACCCGGAGCCGGTGCTCTGGGAGTTTTAAAGCTCTGGGACCAGTTGACCGATAAGCACTTGGGAAATGGGACATCTTTTTTTACCAGCCGTCCCTGGCAGCAGACAGAATCTAAAATTCCCCATACCATACGTCCCTCACATCTACTCTATCGTGATGTGGCCTATCCCATCTCCGAAAAACCTCTTATCATCGGCTACGATCAACATCCTTTTGGAAAAGGCATTCGTGTTGAAGCGAAATCATCCGATGTTTCCAAAAAGCATTGTACGGTTCAGCGCGAAGATGACCGTATTGTCCTAACGGACTACAGCAGTCAGGGAACATTTGTAGATAATCGACAGGTCAAAAATAGTGTTATACTGGAACTCGGCCAAGTCGTTCGCCTTGGGACGTCCCAAGAAACCATAAGACTCATTGCCTGTTTGGACGCCGATGAAACGTAGAAAATTAAATGTATTCAGCTTATCTTTCATTGACTGCATCTGCTGCGGATTAGGGGCTATTATTCTTTTATTTGTCGTGGTAAACGCCAAAAGCGCTCATCGACGGGATGCCGTGACGTCGGATTTGCGTGCCCAAGTGAACAGAATAGAACAGCAGCTTTTGGACGGTAAAAAAAACCTGGTTGAGTCTCGCAACATCCTTTCTGAAATTGATGCCGATCTGGTGACCACACAGGGGCGATCCCGTGAAATTATAAAAACACTCAATGAAAAAAAGGTTGAACTGGCGGACAGGGACAAGGACACCCTGGCCAGCAAAACACACATCAATAAGTTAAAAACTGATTTAAGGTCTCTTGAAGAGGAGCTTCGGCGGTTGAAAGCCGG
>Ga0209940_1000005_pt1 | contig 62445 bp, 68 predicted proteins | sample SalPonF2_B_D1_MG_FD_185726 | JGI IMG/M metagenome (GOLD analysis project Ga0209940, IMG submission 185726) | Salt pond soil microbial communities from South San Francisco under conditions of wetland restoration - Salt Pond MetaG SF2_B_D1_MG... ...
ATGAGTATTTTTGTTAAAGATCAAGCCCCCGGCCTGTAGGGCCTACGCCCCGGAGGGACATGTGAAAAAAATAACCGCAGGCATATAGTTGATATTCCGAGGATTATTTTTTGAGCATAACGCAGAGATTGGGCAAAAAGACCATTTATGGATGGACACTCGTTAAAGAACTATTTGACCTGAACGACAAATTACAGTATATCAGCGCCATTTTCATCAATTATTGATAATACAAGCCATCTCAAAAATGCAGATTACGTCCAAGGACAAGGCGCGAGACGCCGTAGGCGTCAATGTGTAACATATGAAAAAGCGCAGCATACATGGGAGTATGTGAGCATTTTGAAGAGGCTCGTTGTAAATCCCCTCATGCGGGGCAACACCGTAATTGGGCGTTAGAAGTATTTTTTAGATGACTTGTAGACAAACTGTTAAACATATAATCCAAATAACGACTAAGGAGGTTTTATCTTGATAAATACTGCTTATGCAATGGGCCAGGGCGGAGCCGCAGGAGGACAAGGAGCAGGAGGATTTACATCTCTTATCCCCATTATCCTCATGTTCGTCATATTCTATTTTTTGCTTATCCGACCCCAGCAGAAAAAGGCCAAGGAACATAAAGAAATGATCAGTCAGGTTAGAAAAGGGGACCGTATCGTAACCAGTGGCGGATTGCATGGTCGAGTAACAGCCGTCGGTGACACAACATTGACGGTTGAAATTGCAGACAGGGTCCGTGTGAAGATTGCCCGTGGAAATCTTTCCCAGGTGGTAAAATCCTCGTCACCGTCTCAGGATAACAAAAAAAAGTAAGACAAATCCATCATCATCAATAAGGAAAAGATCATTGAGCAATCTTTCTTGGCGAGTTCTGGCTGTCTTCGGAGTTTTGATTGCGGCGATTATTTATGTTCTGCCCACCATAGAACCATCTTTTTGGCCGCATAAAAAAATAAATCTCGGCCTTGATCTCCAAGGCGGCATGCACCTGGCCCTTGAAGTCGATACCGATAAAGCTGTGGAAGGCACCATTGAACGTATAATTCAGGAAATCCGGAGCTTTTTAAAAAAAGAACATATTCGATATGCCACTTTGAATCGCATAGAAGGAAACCGGATATTGATCAAACTGAAAGGACAAAATCATATCGATGGATTCGAAAAGATTCTCGACAAAGAGTTCAAAAATATGCGTATCCTCTCAAGATCAATGGATGGGGACGTCCTGACCTTGCAGATCGATCTTCCCGATAGAGAGACCGATCAAATCAAAAAATTGGCTGCTGATCAGGCTCTTGAAACCATCAGAAATCGAATCGACCAGTTTGGGGTCAGCGAACCCGATATCCGCCGGCAGGGTGAAAAACGGATCCTCGTGCAACTCCCCGGGATAAAGGATACCAAGAGAGCCAAAGATTTAATCGGCAAAACAGCCCTTTTGGAATTCAAACTTGTGGATGAAACCCACGACCTTAATGCCGCTCTTAAAGGAAATGTTCCTCCCGGAAGTGAGGTGCTTTATGGGGTTAAGGAAGACCCCACCACCAAGCGTATTCATAAGACCCCCTATCTTTTAAAGAAAAGGACCCTTTTGACCGGCGCCAATCTTACCGACGCAAGGGTTCAAATCGACTCCCAATATAACGAGCCTTATGTTTCAATTGATTTCGACAAAAAGGGCGGCAGGGATTTTGCAAGAATCACCGGAGAAAATGTAAAAAAACGCCTGGCCATCGTATTGGACAAAAAGGTTTATTCAGCCCCGGTTATCCAGGAAAAGATCTCCGGCGGGAAGGCCCGTGTTACCGGAAGCTTTACCACTGAAGAAGCGCGGGATCTCGCCATTGCACTCCGTGCAGGCGCCCTCCCGGCACCGGTTAATATTCTTGAGGAAAGGACCGTAGGCCCCTCGTTGGGAAGTGATTCTATAAGGAAAGGCCTTGTTTCCATGTGTGTCGGCGGCATCCTTGTTATTCTGTTCATGATTGTATATTACAGGGGTGCGGGACTCATTGCAGACTTTGCACTGATTCTCAATATTCTTCTGATTGCCGGCGGTCTTGCCGGATTCCAGGCAACCCTGACACTCCCTGGCATTGCAGGGATCATCCTCACTATCGGTATGGCTGTGGATGCCAATGTTCTTATCTTTGAGCGGATCAGGGAAGAACTGCGTATTGGTAAGACACCGCGTGCAGCAGTGGATTCGGGCTACGCCAGAGCGACATTGACCATCCTTGATGCCAATGTCACGACACTGATCGCAGCACTTGTCCTCTTCCAGTTCGGTACCGGACCTGTCAAAGGATTTGCCGTAACACTCAGCCTTGGGGTCATTGCAAGTCTGTTTACAGCCTTGATTCTTACCCGGATGATATTTGACTATTACTTAATAAAACGAAAAACGAAGCGTTTAAGCATTTAGGGGTCACTCATGCAGTTTGTAAAACCTGATATTGATATCAATTTTGTTGGTAAAAGTAAAATCGCTTTCTTTATTTCTCTGGCAATGATCCTTATCAGCATCGCTTCTCTTGTCATCCACGGAGGGCCTAAATTCGGTATCGATTTTGCCGGTGGAACACTGGTTCAGGTTAAATTTAACGAACCTGTAAGTTTGAAAAATATCAAATCCGGTCTTGCCGCCATAGATCTCGGGAAATCCTCGGTCCAAGGGTTCGGAGAGCAAAGCGAAAACGAGTATCTTATCCGCACCGACAGGTCTGTCATGACCTCAGGAGGATTTTCCTTAACGGTTCAACAGGCCCTTGAATCCTCAACGGGAAAAGGCGTATCGGTGCGTCGCGTTGAGATGGTTGGCCCCCAGGTGGGGAAGGATTTGCGGGAAAAAGCCCTGTTTGCCATGTTCTACTCACTACTTTTTATCGCTATATATATATCCGGTCGGTTTGAACTCAAATGGCTTTTAAGCGGCGTCATCGCCGGAGTGCTCATGGGGGCAGTTTATGTTCTTTCTATTTTTAATGTCAGTGTTCCTTATCTCATCGCTGCGGCATTACTTGTATCCCTTGCTCTTTACTGGTTTCTCGGGTTGAAATACGCCATGGGTGCCACTGTAGCGCTTATCCATGATGTTACCATTACTGTCGGCATATTCTCCATATTTAACAAGGAGTTTACACTTCCGATTATCGCCGCTCTTCTCACAATCATCGGATATTCACTCAACGATACCATTATTGTTTTTGACAGAATCAGAGAAAACTTAAGAAAATATCACAAGAATCCTTTGGAAATCGTAATTAATAGAAGCGTAAATGAGACCCTGAGCCGAACGATACTGACCTCCCTGACAACCCTTGCTGTGGTTGTTGCTCTGTTTGTTTTGGGAGGTGGAATTATACATGATTTTGCATTTGCATTGCTTGTGGGCATCGTCGTCGGGACCTACTCTTCAATTTACGTTGCAAGCCCCATACTTCTTGCCTGGCAGGTTCGTGGAAAAAAATAAGAAGTGGACAATATTCTACCATGGTTTGTCCTAAAAAGTGTTCCCGGTATAGGGGATCTCCTTTTCAAGCGCCTTATAGACCGTTTTAATTCTCCGGAGCTTGTTCTTGAAACAACCCAGGAAGATCTTGTCGAGGTTGAAGGTATAACGCCTCGTCTTGCCGCTGCAATAAAACAGCACAAAATTTGTGATTCGGTGAAAAACGATCTCGATCTCGTTATGCAAAAAAAATATAAAATTGTCACCATGACAGATACTGAGTATCCCCCTCTCTTGCTGCAAATACCTGATCCACCGCCTTTTTTGTATGTTTTGGGTCGTCTCAACGGTTCCATTCGAAACATAGCGGTTGTCGGTTCCAGAAATGCAACCCGTTATGGTATCTCTACAACCCGGCGGCTTTGTCACGATTTGGTTAAGCTTAAAATGACAATTGCCAGCGGCATGGCCTTAGGTATTGATTCGGCGGCACACCAAGGGGCGCTCATGGGCAAAGGAAGCACCATTGCTGTTCTTGGAAGCGGCCTTGAAAGGGTTTATCCGAAACAAAACCGAAAACTTTTTCATCAAATTGCCGAAAACGGTGCTGTTATTTCGGAATTCCCTTTGAAAACAGAGCCCGATGCTCATAATTTTCCCAAGCGCAACAGGATCATCAGCGGTATGTCCCTTGGTACGGTGGTCGTTGAAGCAACAAAACGAAGCGGATCACTAATAACAGCGCGTCTGGCGGCGGAACAAAACCGGGATGTATTTGCGGTTCCTGGAAGTATCCAGTCCTTTAAAAGCACCGGAACCCACACACTGATTAAACAAGGTGCCAAACTCGTGGAACATGCCCAGGATATTATGGAAGAACTTTCACATATGATAAAAACGCCTGTTGGAAAAGACAAATCCGCCGATAATAAAATAAAGAGAACATTTCAATTATCACCCGATGAGAGGCTTGTGTTTGAAACTCTTGAACCGTATCCTGTTCACATCGATGACATTGCAAGAAAGCTTTCCATTGAAGTCGGAAGGCTTTCGAGCATTCTGCTGCAACTTGAACTCAAAGATATTGCACAGCAATCTCCGGGAAAGTTCTTTTCAAAAATAGAAAAAGTGTAATATTTTAATGCATTGAGACAAATAGACTTCAAAAGAGCTTCAGGTATAATTCAATTTTTGCTGAAAGCTGTCTGAGTGAATTAGGGATCGTTTTGAAAGAACCATCGGCGATTTAACGTTATGGACGAAATCGTCCGTTAAAACAGAAATTTTTATTAATCGTCAGGGCGGGTTCTTTCATTACGAGCCTTTATTCACGAGTTCTTTCAGCAAAAATTTAATTATACCTGAAGCGGTAATTTTTTTAAGAAACTTAAATGTTACAAAAAAGTGAGGTAATATAGTGTCCAAACCCTTGGTCATCGTGGAATCCCCCACAAAAATAAGAACCATTAAAAAATATCTCGGCAAGGAATATAACGTCGCCGCCACCGTCGGCCATATAAAGGACCTTCCGGCAAAGGAAATCGGAATCAACATTGAAGAGGGGTTCAAACCCAAGTACACGAATATTCCCGGCAAGCAAAAAGTTATAAAATCTTTAAGACAGGCCGCTGGTGATACTACAGATATATACCTTGCGCCGGACCCGGACAGAGAGGGCGAAGCCATTGCATGGCACACGGCTGATATACTTAAAAAAAAGGGAAGAATATTTCACAGGGTACTTTTTCATGAGCTCACCCAAAATGCCATCCATGAAGCCATAAAATCGCCCGACAAACTCAATCAAAATAAGTATGAAGCACAACAGGCACGCAGGATTCTCGACAGACTGGTGGGATACCAGATCTCCCCTTTGTTGTGGCGTAAAGTAAAGGGGGGGCTTAGTGCCGGCCGCGTTCAGTCTGTTGCCGTAAGAATCATTTGTGATAGAGAGCGGGCTATCCAGGCCTTTGAATCTGAAGAATACTGGTCGATTACCGCCCATCTCGAGGACAATTCACCCCCGCCGTTTACGGCAAAGTTGGTCAAAAAAAATGGGAATAAAATTAAAATCCCCGATGAAAAGGCATCAAATGGTATCATTGAGGAACTGTCCGACGAAAAATTTATCGTTGAAAAAATACAGAAAAAAACCGTAAAAAGGAATCCATCTCCTCCGTTTATCACCAGCAAACTACAACAGGAAGCCATCCGAAAACTTAGGTTTTCCGCAAAAAAAACCATGATTGTGGCTCAGCAGCTTTATGAAGGTATAGAGCTATCCCCTGGTGAACCTGAAGGACTCATCACTTACATGCGTACAGATTCCACCCGAATTTCAAAGGAAGCTGCCATGGAAGCCCTTAAGCTCGTACGGGATAAATTCGGGGATGAATATGCACTTGAAAAGCCACGTTTTTTTAAAAACCGCAAAAAAGCTCAAGATGCCCATGAAGCCATACGTCCGACATCGGTCTTTAATACACCGGAAAAAATAAAACCCTTTCTTTCCAAAGATCAGTTTGCGCTATACGAGCTTGTCTGGAAACGCTTTGTTGCTTCACAGATGAAGCAAGCCCTTATGAACAAAATCTCCATATCGATTGCAGCCGGTCCATATCTTTTTACAGCAAGCGGTTCATCGGTGGCATTTCCCGGTTTTATGACGCTGTATATGACCACTGATGATCAAATTGAAAGTGACAGCCAAAAGAAAAAAGATGATTTTCCCGAATTGAGCGAAGGGGGGATTTTAAAACTCAACAAATTGGAACCAAAACAGCATTTTACAATGCCCCCTCCGAGATTTTCAGAAGCGTCTTTGGTTAAAGAGCTTGAAGAAAACGGCATCGGCCGACCCAGCACCTATGCCGCCATCTTGTCTACCATAAGGGAAAAAGGCTATGTGGATCTCGTAAAAGGATATTTCAAACCGAATGAACTGGGATTTATCGTTAACGATCTTCTGGTGAAAAGTTTCCCTGACGTATTAGATGTGGAATTTACCGCCAATATGGAGAATGATCTTGACCGCATAGAAGCCGCGGAGGTGGATTATTCAGAAATTTTAAGACAATTTTACGACGCGTTTGAAAAGGAACTCGAAGCAGCTTCAACAGGAATGCTCAGTGTAAAAGGCATCGGATTTCCAACAGACCTCACCTGTCCTCAATGCAATCACCGGCTTCATATCCGAATGGGCAGGAACGGACAGTTTTTAGGGTGTAACAATTATCCGGAATGCACCTATACCCGAAACTACACCCGGGATGAAAAAGGGGTCGTTCATGCCATCGAGCCGTCTTCTGATCAGCCGTCTGACAAAATTTGTGATAAATGCGGCAAGCCCATGCTCATTAAAGATGGAAGATACGGTACATTCTTTGCCTGCTCCGGTTATCCGGATTGTAAAACCACCCTGTCAACAAATTCAATCGGCAGCGGGGAAAAAACCGGCGTAGATTGTCCTGAACAAGACTGTAACGGAGAACTTGTTCAACGATCGTCCAAACGGGGAAAAATTTTTTACGGGTGCAGCCGTTTTCCGGATTGCACCTTTGCAACCTGGGACAAGCCCGTGGCAAAAGAATGCCCCGAATGCGGCGCCAAATTTCTGGTGGAAAAAACAACGAAAAAACAGGGGACTTTTCTGACCTGTAATACCAAGGGTTGCGGATTCAAGGTAACGTCCGAATAAATTCTTTGAGATCTTCAGATGCCAGGCTCTGCCACAAAGTTTCTTCCTCGTGGGGCTCCAGTGTAATGATGGGTGACAAACCTTTCTCATTTAACAACTGAAAAAGACCCGCAAAGTCTGCATTTCCTTTCCCGACTGCCAAATGTGTATCTTCTTCGCCATTGTTGTCATGAAGGTGAAGTTCCATTATTTTTTCACCCAGCGTCTCCACCCATTTTTTGAGGGGGCTTTTTCCAAAAACATGATGATGTCCTACATCCAAACAAAATCCGAAGGCATCGGATGGAATCGCATCAAAAAGGGCGCAGTGAACTTCAGGACTGGTTTCATAAACATTTTCCAGCAAGAGTTTAAAACCGAATCGCTCTGCGTAATTTACATGGGATCTCCATGTCGCAACACTGTTGGCCAGCCATTCTTTCCAATGCTTTCTATAATAGCATGGATCATAACCGGTGTGGCAAACCACATTGACGGGCTCAAAAACAGGAAGGATCTCAAAAAAACGCTCCAGCCGTTTCCGTGTTGCCTTTAGCAGCCTATTATCGAGCCCGCCCGGAACCAAATCCATAAAAGGACCGTGCAACGTTATTTTTCGGTGATTTATTTTTAAAATTTCTGCGATGTTTCTAAACTCTTTTTCTGATACCGAATCCAGGGCAGCAGCATCTATTCCAATTTCAGGGTTCATGCCGTATTCCATAAACAAAGGCAGGTAATCCTTTTTTAGTCTTAGAAAGGGAACATTCACCTGTACTTTTTTAAGTAATTTTACAAAATATCTTTGTTCATCCATCATCTTTTCTCACCGTTTAATTCGCCGGCATACTTTTATTCTTCAAAAACAATAAATTCTTTAATCTTCCTCGTCTCTTCAGATCCCAATAACATTTCAAGCATAATCATTACGACGTGCAAAGATTGAGAAGGGCCGGCACATGAAATGATTCTGTCATCAATTTCAATTGATTTGCCGGAATATTGGCAGCCATACTCCCTTAAATACCGTGGGTTATCATGCTTCTTGCTGAAAGGATATGTGGTGGCTCTTTTTCCCTTCAACAGGCCGGCTTTCGCGATCGGTAATATTCCAACACACATGGTGGCGATAATTCCCCCGCTGTTGTACATTGACTCAGCGAGATTGAGTACTTTAACATCATACGCTTCGTCAAAACCATGGCTGTGAAAGCCTCCGGGAATTGCCAACGCTTCATATTCTTTGGGATTGATATCATCAATAAGAACATCTGTCTTTATTTTCAAACCAAACCGACCTGTAACTTCTTTATGAAATCCTGTTACAGAAACATCGACTTTTTGAAGATGTTCACGATAATAAGTCCATCCACAAATATCGATAATTGAAGCAGCCTCTAAATCCTCAAAACCCTGGGCAAGAAATAATAATACTTTTTTACTATTCATTTTCTTTTACTGAACGCTTCACTATACTGGCGGCGGATTCGATGGCGAGGGATGTTTGGAAAAGAAAAAGAAGTTCAGAGAACTTCGGACTAGGCCGCGAAAAAATAGCCATCCATGTTGAACCGGTTGTTGCCTTTTAATGTGTTACATGAATCATTTTGTCAGTTTCGAATCCTAAAGCTTTTGCCTTATTTATCAATTCAGATTTTAGGGATTCTTCAATGTGCGGTTCTCTTGCCAAAATCCACAAATAGGATTTATTAGGCCCGCATACCAGTGAATAGGAATAATTTTTTTTATCAAGGTCTATGATATTATAAGCTCCGTAAAAAGGACCCCAAAAGGAGACTTTTAACCTGCCAAGATTTGAATCACCTAAGAAGTATGCTTTGCCGATGGTCTCTTTCCATCTATTTTTTTCGGGATCGAACCCTCTATTGACAACCTTGATACCGCCATCATCTCTAAGGCTGTATTCCGCTGTCACTCTTTCAAGACCTCTTTCAAAAGAGTGATCTAGTCTGGCTATTTCGTACCAAGTGCCCAAATACTGATCGATATTAAAACCAGTAACAGGTGAAACATTTTCTGGGATGTTTACACAGGCCGATATGAGGATCGGAATAAAAAAAAGCAGTCTTTTTATCATAAAACATTTCCTTGTGTTGGCCAACGAGACCGAGATGAATTCCACCCCCGACTTGGGGGAAAAAACGACAGCCCCTTTCGCGGTATTATTAATCTTTCCCTTGTTTGACGTAAATTTTTACGTTTTATATATCATTTCTACATGTTGCTGTGGCCCGACCCCAGAGGAACTTGCAACCCCTTTACGACTTTTTGTCCTTCAGTAAATCCTTCAGGCTCGCAAACGGCCTGTTACCGGAACTCGGCCCTTGCTCGCCGGCCGGCGCTGTTCCGTCATACCATTCCGCAACTTGATCCCGCGAATGCTCGTTGTCGTGACAGTAGATACACAGCAACTCCCAGTTGCTGCCGTCCGGCGGATTGTTATCGTGGTTGTGATCCTTATGATGGACCGTGAGTTCTCGAACCCTCTTGCCTGAAAATTCGCGCCCGCACCGCGCACAGATCCACGGAAACATCTTGAGCGCTCGCCCCCGATAGGTCTTCTCCTGACGCTCTCGGTCATGCCGAGCCTCGGCGACGATACGATCCAGTCTGTCGGACTCAGTACGCGTCTTCTTCGATGACATGCAAATACCCTCCAGTCATTCGGTACACCTCAAATGAGCGCAAACAAAATGATGACCAATTTAAACAGAATCGAAATAATAGTCTATTACTCTGCTATAATTCGGTTTCGATAAAGATGGTATAGATTAAGTTTAACGCTGCGAATCCCCATGCGACCCGGTGCAACCCCATTCATTATTCTTCATTCACTATTTTTGATCCGCAGGACCGAAGGAGCGGATGAAAAGATCGCGGAGGGCCTGCCGTCCGTCATCGGAGAGGTAGCGGGTTCCGGTGCCGGCAAACGTATCTGAGGTAATCACCGGTGTGTTCTCCACCCATTGACTGTCCTCCCAGGAAAACCACCCCTTTCGTTCCTGATCATAGACGCTCAGCGGCCGGTTAAATAGTTTTGCCAACTCGACCCCCCAGCCGGTTCCCCCTTTGACGGTATTGTCCGCCTGTATCCAGCCGACCGCAATGACATGGTAGCCGCTATTGACCATGTGAAAAATGGACTGGATGACTTTTCGGATCTTATCCGTCCGGGAGTAAGTGCGCTTCATCAGTTTGGACACAATTTCCATGCTGACATCGCCCTTTTGCAGCTCTTCCCGGTTCAATATCCGGACGCCCCGGGTACGCTCGGCATTGTGCCCTTCAAATGATATATTCACCTCTTTCATGTGCCAGGCCTCGGCAAGTTTGCCGAATTCCGCCTCAGCCCCCTTGTGGCCGCCGCTGTACAGCGTGATTTTTGAAATGTCTGTCATTTTTTTTCTCCTGAGTTTTTTAAGACATTGTGCGATTATGCAAAAAAAACACCCCGCCGCGGTTCGGCAGGGTGATCTGCTAAATTAATTCAGCTTTTCTGTATTTCAACCCTGGCCGTCATATTTTTTTCAAACAAACCTGCCCTGAATTTTTGCGCCCAGAATATAAATATACAATCGGGGGCAATTGGTCAATTGACAATTGGTGGCTGAACAAGCTATCTGTCTTAAATTAAATTAAAATCGTACCAAAAATAGTGCCTAATAATTTAAAATATTATATGTTTTTTATAGCTTGACGAGGTCAGACCCCTATTTATCGGCTTCCACCGAACGAAAAGCTCACTGGTTTCGAAAACGCGTAGCGTTTGAGAAATCCACGTGCAGCGCTTGGTTAGGCCCGCTGAGTGTTATGTTGCAGAAACCTCACATCTTCCTCAGCAGACCTGTGAGATGCGCAACGGCAGTTCTCCTTGCCAGTGGGTGCCGTATCAGCCCGACATGTTTTCTTCTTTCTTCTGCTGGGATATGGGAACTATCTTGCAGTTTTTAAAGAAGACATTACCTGGTAAACGGAACCTTAGTTGTGCATTCATAATGCCGGTAACTTCCATGCCTTCGATCACTTTGCATTCGTTTGATTTGACCGCATCGCGTACGGTTTCGGTCGCAGATTCGCAGCCCAAAACGATCACAGCATCATATTTTTTCGCACATTTCTGCAGCTTTTTGCGCTTTCCTGAAGTCCACATGCACATAAACCATTGGTGATAAGGAATGCTCTTGAAAACTTTTGTGTTCACACCATTTTTTCTTAATCGGGATTGCATTGCCTTCAGGTATTCTTCGAAAGGAGCCGACTTCAGAAAATTCCTGAATAATTGAATGAAAGGTTTCTTTTCTCTCTCGGCCACAGTCACTGCAGGACACATATTACAGGGAACTATCAAAGCAGAACTCAATCCTGCAACTTCAGAAACCACGTCTAAGTCATTGAAATGGATCGGCAATTGTTTCTCCTCCTTTCTTCAACTTTTTTCGGGCCTAACGCTGCTAATCAGCCGCACGGCTTTTTGCGTCGGCTGAATTAGCCTTGTTATGTGCGGTTATTCATGATTTCTTTGCAACAATAGCAAATTCTGTTGATTCAGAGGTGAAGGCTTTACCTGCAACATCTGAGTATAATTCTTCTACCTTAAAACCGCTTTCTTCAAATTCATTTCTAATTGAATCTTTGCTGTAACACTGCAGCCAGTTGTATACTACACGCTCTCGTAATTCTTCAATTATTGTATATTTATCTAGTATTACTTTCTCTTTCTCGTATTTAAATGTGTTAACAAAACAATAATAATCCCCTGGAGACCAAAATCCATTTAGTTGATTCAGTTCGTAGGTTGCTGATTCTTCTTTTTGGTCAAAACTGTTTAGAGAATACACATCAAGCATCACAGAGCCGTCCGGTTTCAATAATGAATTGAATTTTGAGAGCATTTTTTTTCTTTGTTCTGGACTTAACACACAAAAATCACACATGATCATGGTGATGAGGTCGAAGCTGTTTGTTGTTTTAAAATCCAAATAGTCTGTCAGAACATAATTTATTTTTAAACCTTTTTCAGCAGCTACCTGTTTTGCATATTTTAGGGAATTTTCTGAGAAATCAATGCCGGTAACAATTGCACCCCGTTCCGCTAGCATAGTTGTGTATATCCCCGGGCCACAGCCAAAATCAGCAATTTCAGTGTTTTTATCCACTTTAAAATGAGAGACAATCCACTCCACAGAACGCTCAATAAAGTTTTTGTTTCGAGATGAAGCATCAATTGATTCATTTAAGTGATATTTAAGCATTTGTTTTGAGGTATGCTCATTTGTCCACAGTTCATCTGCTGTATAAAATTGAAAAGGTGTAGGACGTGAATTTATTTCTTTTAGTTCTTTAAACAAAATTACTCCTTTGTTGATTTTGACACACAACTAGTTAGTAAGCAGAAAAATTTCTGTGTATCACAAAACTTATTAATTCTGCATATTACAAATATTACAGTGATTTTATAGAATTAATTCTGTTAAATCCGATATATATCGCAAATTACATATTAATAATAAAAGAATTTTACAGAATTCTTAATTTGCTCAGACCGTTAAGCCCACCTTTAAATACCGAGGATAATATCTTTTAAAAAGTAAATCCTTGTATATTAAAATGCACAGTAATATTTGCATCAATGCCCAAAAAAATGTGCACAGGTGGTCTAATATTTAGCAGGGAATTGGTTCACTTGGAACAATATCAACAGCTTATTAATTTGGCACGAGAAATGCTATTAAACGTTAAATTATCACATCTGCTGGATGTAAATTAATGGAATGATTTTATTACTTATTGAATATACTAATAAAAAGACGAAATCAATACAAAAATGAGTAAACCTCCTAAAAGACTGTTAGATCAAGTTCGTGACCAGATTCGACTTAAACACTATTCTATAAGAACCGAACAGGCTTATGTTGATTTGATCAAAAGATTCATGCCTGAGTCTTGCATTAAAATTGATGAAAATCTTCTATCTTATCAATTTTCACCTGATGGCAAACCGGAGGCTTTCATATGCTTATAAAAATTTATATCCCATAGCAATAAACCCAGATAGAGAAAATGAATCATGAAATTCAACCTTTTTATCCTGCGTGCTTTTGAAGCGTTTCAAATATCATCTCAAAACAAGCTTGCAATTCAACCTGGAACCAACAGGACCGGAATAACTCAGGCAAAAAAGATGTGAGCACGACCATGATCTATACCCATGTTTTAAATAAAGGCGGCATGGGTGTGAAAAGCCCTCTGGATACGGCATAAAGGGATATGGCTTCCCCAAGGATCTTTGAAAAATAAGTAAACAAGTGCTAAAGAAAAAGCTTGACAATGCACATAAGTACAGTTAGATAGAAGATTCTTAACTGAATTTGCAGGTCATTATGAAAAATATCTTAGCCATTAACATCCTTATTAGCCTTATTATCGTCCTCGTCGTAGATGTACTTATCTGCTGCGAGGCACAGGGTTGATAATGGCCTGATTTTCAGACCAAGCCAAAAAAACAAAAACCGTTATCAGCCCGAAAGCTGATAACGGTTTTTTTTTGAGGAGACAGAGACTATGAAAAGCGACCTGGTAAAAAAAGGGGTGGAACGGGCACCCCACCGTTCCCTCTTTAAAGCCATGGGATACACGGATGAAGAAATCAAACGACCGCTCATCGGCATTGCCAATTCCGTCAATGCCATCATCCCCGGACATGTTCATCTGGACAAGATCGTGGAGGCTGTCAAGGCAGGTGTGTACATGGCGGGTGGGACACCCATTGAATTCGGCGTTATCGGTGTTTGCGACGGCATTGCCATGAATCATGTCGGCATGAAGTATTCTTTGGCGAGCCGGGAGTTGATCGCCGACTCCATCGAAGTCATGGCAACAGCCCATGCGTTTGATGCCCTGGTTCTGGTTCCCAACTGCGACAAGATTATTCCGGGGATGTTGATGGCGGCCGCCCGTCTCGATTTGCCGGCCATCGTCATCAGCGGCGGACCTATGCTGGCCGGTAAACATCCGGAAAAAATCGGCGGTGATGACGAAATCGATTTGATTACGGTCTTTGAATCAGTAGGTGCCGTGCTCTCGGGAGATATGACCGAAGATCAGCTTTGCCGGATTGAAGATGCTGCGTGTCCCACCTGTGGGTCATGTGCCGGTATGTTCACGGCCAATTCCATGAACTGTTTAACCGAAGCCGTGGGAATGGGGCTTCCGGGAAACGGTACCATCCCTGCTGTGATGTCAGCCCGCATCCGCCTGGCCAAGGAAGCGGGCATGAAAATTCTCGAGCTTTTGGAAAAAGATATAACCCCGTCAAAAATTATGACCGAACAGGCCTTTCATAATGCCCTGGTCGTGGATATGGCCCTTGGATGCTCCACAAATACCGTGCTTCACCTCCCTGCCCTGGCAAGGGAAGCCAATGTCAAAATCGATCTCGATCAGATCAACGACATCAGCAAAGCCACGCCCCATTTGTGCTCCCTGAGTCCCGGCGGACCGCACCACCTTGAAGACCTGAACCGGGCCGGCGGCATTCAGGCGCTCATGAAAGAACTGTCCGGCACCGGCCGCATTAAAACAGACTGCCTCACTGTCACCGGCAAAACCGTGGAAGAAAACATAAAGAACTCGAGCATCATGGACAACACCGTCATCCGATCAACCACCAACGCTTATCATGAGGAGGGCGGACTTGCGGTGCTTTTTGGAAATCTTGCCCCTGAAGGCGGTGTGGTCAAGCAGTCTGCTGTTTTAGATGAAATGATGCGCCATGAAGGCCCGGCCCGGGTGTTTGATTCCGAGGAAGAAGCCGGTCAGGCCATTATGGGCGGCAAAATAAAAAAAGGGGATGTTATCGTGATTCGGTATGAAGGGCCCATGGGCGGCCCGGGCATGCGGGAAATGCTGACACCGACATCGGCCATCGCCGGCATGAAGCTGGACGCCCATGTGGCACTGCTCACGGACGGCCGTTTTTCAGGCGGGACCCGGGGCGCTGCCATCGGGCATATTTCACCGGAAGCCATGCAAAAAGGACCCATTGCCATTGTTAAGGACGGTGATTTGATTGCCATTGATATTCCGGCCAAAACATTGACGCTCAAGGTACCGGACAGCGAGATCCAGGACCGGTTGTCCAAATGGTCTACCCCGCCACCCAAAATAACCCACGGATACATGGCCCGGTATGCAAAAATGGTGTCATCTGCCAGTGAGGGGGCGGTGGTTAAATAAGGATCATCTCCCGATTAGTTTTAATTAATTAGGGTAGAATAAGTGGGTCATCTCCAATTTGGTAAGTGTGATCCCAAAGGGTACAAGGGGTCAAGGACTCAAGGGTTCGAGTGAAATGCTTTAAAAAACACTGAAGGATCCAAGGTGTCGAGGGGCCAATGATTCAAGTGAAAAGCAAAAAAATATTCAAAGAAAGAAACCCAGGTTTTGTTGGCAGGGGATTTAGATTTAATTGAAAAAGGTGAATTGGGTACACTAAAAAAAGACATCGCAGAAATCGCAAGAATGTTAAAGGCACTGATAAAGTCTTTAGAAAACAAACCCTTGAATCCTTGACCCCTGGAATCCTTGGACCCTCTTCTCCAACTAAAGTGGAGAAGAGCCTTAAATAAAGAAGCTCTTTATAGCTATAAATAAATAATCACAAGAAACAAGGAAGGAAGAGACATGAAACTCACAGGCGCACAAATTATGATGAAGGTGTTAAAGGAGGAAGGGGTTGACACGATTTTTGGATATCCGGGTGGAGCTGTCATCGATATCTTCGATGAACTCGACAAAACAGATATCCGGCACGTCCTTGTCCGTCAGGAGGCTTGCGCCGTGCATGCGGCCGACGGTTATGCCCGGGCCGGAAGCCGCGTGGGCGTCTGTCTGGTAACATCAGGACCGGGTGCGACCAACACGGTCAGCGGCATTGCATCCGCCTATATGGATTCCATACCCGTGGTTATATTTACCGGGCAGGTGCCCACACATCTGATTGGCAATGATGCCTTTCAGGAAGTCGACACCGTGGGGATTACCCGTCCGTGCACCAAGCACAACTACCTGGTCAAACGAACGGAAGATCTTGCCAGAATTATCAAAGAAGCCTTTTTAATTGCAAGCTCCGGCAGACCGGGACCTGTTTTGGTGGATATCCCAAAAAATGTTTCCGCCACCGCCATAGATTACAAGGCTCCCCCAAAAGCAACCTTGAAGTCGTATAACCCGACATACACGCCCAATGTTAAACAGCTTCACAAAGTAGTGTCGCTGATCAAGGCTGCCAAAACGCCGATGATTTTTGCCGGCGGCGGTGTCATTCTTTCAGGAGCAGCCAAAGAACTTACGGAACTTGCCCATAAAACCCGAATCCCGGTGACCACTTCTTTGATGGGTCTGGGCGGATTTCCGGGTACAGATCCCTTGTGGCTGGGGATGATCGGCATGCACGGAACATATCGGGCCAATATGTGCACCGGTGAATCTGACCTTTTGATCGGCATCGGCGTGAGATTTGACGACCGCGTTACCGGAAAAACAGATGAGTTTGCAGCCAAAGCCAAAATTGTGCACATCGATATCGATCCCACGTCTATACGCAAAAATATCCCGGTTACAGCCCCGGTTGTCGGAGACTGCAAAATCACACTGGCCAAACTGAACAAACTGCTGGACAAGGAAGACCTTGGCGATCTCAAGAAAAAGCGAAAAAAATGGTTGGATCAGATTCAGCTCTGGAAAGACACCCAGCCGCTTGCCTATAAACAGACAGATGTTATCAAACCGCAATATGTTGTCGAAAAACTGTACGAGTTGACCAAAGGCAAAGCCATTATCACCACCGAGGTGGGGCAGAACCAAATGTGGGCGGCTCAATATTACCACTATGACAAACCCAACCATTTTATTACTTCAGGTGGCCTGGGGTGTATGGGGTTTGGCTTGCCGGCCGCTATTGGCGCGCAACTCGCCTGCCCGGATATGCTTGTGGTCGATATTGCCGGTGACGGAAGTATTCAGATGAACATACAGGAAATGACGACCGCAGTGCAAAACGGGCTTCCTGTAAAAATTGTTATTCTCAATAACGGACATCTCGGCATGGTCAGGCAGTGGCAGGAGCTCTTTTTCGAAAAGCGTTATGCGGCAACATGTCTTGATTGCGCACCTGATTTCGTTAAACTGGCAGAAGCATACGGTGCTGAGGGGCTTAGAGCCACAAAACCTGAAGAAGTGGAAACTGTTTTGAAAAAAGGCCTGGCCTCCAAAAAACCTGTGATCATGGACTTTGTGGTGGAAAAGGAAGAATGCGTTTATCCGATGGTTCCCGCAGGAGCTCCGGTGACTGAAATGCTTCTGGTGTAAGATCGTTTTTTAAAATACCTGATTAAAAAAACCGTCAACTCTGTTTCTTAAAAAAGGATATGAACCATGACAGAAGAAAAACATATACTTTCGATTCTAGTGGATAATGAACCCGGTGTTCTCTCAAGAATTTCAGGATTGTTCAGCGGCCGGGGATTTAACATTGAAAGCCTGTGTGTTGCCGAAACCATGGACCCGCTGGTATCGAGGTTAACACTGGTCACGATTGGGGAACCGCCGATTATCGAACAGATTGAGAAGCAACTCAACAAGCTCATCAATGTTATCAAGGTTCACGATTTGACCGGAAAGGAATATGTCCAGAGAGAAATGGCCCTTATAAAGGTGGTCGCCAAACCGGAACATCGTGCCGAAATATTAAGAACCGTGGACATTTTCAGGTGCAAGATTGTTGACGTGGGACCAGACCATTACACCATTGAAGTCACGGGCGATGAGGGCAAATTGAAGGCGCTTTTAAACCTTTTAAAACCCATCGGCATAAAGGAAATCGCCAGGACAGGAATGATTGCCCTGTTCAGGAATTCGAAATAAAAAATTTTGTAACACTTTAGCCTTTTGAAAACATTATTGAAAGAATTCTTTCTGCCACTAAGGCACCAAGTCACTAAGAAAGAATAATAAATATAACCTTTGTGCCTGCCCGCCATCGGCTTCGTCTTAGGCGAGGCGGGCGGGTCTTAGTGACTTTGTGGCAAGTATTTTGGTTCCGGAAAAATTCCCCGATAAATCGGGATCTACGACAATATTCAATCGATAATCGTTAATTATATAAGGAGAACGACATGGCCAAAATTAATTTCGGCGGAGTAGAAGAAGAAGTCATTACATCAGAAGAATTTTCTCTGGAAAAAGCCAGAGAAGTGTTAAAAGACGAAATCGTTGTCGTTTTGGGCTACGGCGTTCAGGGGCCCGGACAGGCTCTGAACATGAAAGATAACGGTATCAACGTTATCGTAGGCCAGCGTGAAAAGAGCAAATCCTGGGACCGTGCCGTACAAGACGGTTTTGTTCCCGGAGAAACCCTTTTCCCCATCGAAGAAGCGGCCCGCAAGGGAACCGTTATCCAGTATCTGCTTTCGGACGCCGGTCAGGTTGCTCTCTGGTCAAACGTTAAAAAATGCCTCAGCAAAGGAGATGCACTCTATTTTTCACATGGATTCTCCATTGTTTATAAGGACCAGACCGACATTGTACCCCCTGAAGACGTCGATGTCATCCTGGTGGCCCCAAAGGGTTCGGGCCGAACCGTTCGGACCAACTTTCTGGACGGCAGCGGCATTAATTCGAGTTTTGCAATTCACCAGGACTCTACCGGTCGCGCCAAGGAAAGAGCACTGGCACTGGGAATTGCCATCGGTTCGGGCTATCTTTTTCCCACCACCTTTGAAAAAGAAGTTCACAGTGATCTCACCGGTGAACGCGGTGTTTTAATGGGCTGTCTGGCCGGTGTGATGGAAGCCCAGTACAATGTTTTGCGAAAACATGGGCACTCACCCAGTGAAGCCTTTAATGAGACCGTAGAGGAACTGACCCAGAGCCTGATCCGCCTTGTGGCGCAAAACGGCATGGACTGGATGTATGCGAACTGCAGTACTACCGCCCAGCGAGGCGCCCTGGACTGGAAGCCGAAGTTCCGCGATGCTGTAGCCCCTCTTTTTGACGAACTGTACGAAAGCGTTTTATCGGGAAAAGAAACCAAAAGGGTCCTTGAGGCCAACAGTGCCCCAGACTATCGCGAAAAGCTCGAAAAAGAACTCGACGTGCTCAAAAATTCCGAAATGTGGCAGGCCGGAGCTGCGGTGCGGGCACTAAGGCCGGAAAACAGATAACCCTAATTTTCATGAAAAATTTGTCTGGTTTTTAATTTGGAAAATAAATCCATATTATCCTATTAGAGATTACAATCAACATTTTGAATTGGCCGGACAGCCTGTCATTTATTTTTTCAGATAAATTTTTCACCTTACGGCGAGCCTGATTCGCCCATTTGCTGCGTTATCAGTGATTTGCAGTAGCAAACTACAGCTTCATCCCTGATGCCTTGCAAATGAACGAATCAAACTCGTGAATAATTAGGGTCTAGACCTTAAACGAAATTTGATTCATAGCAAATTTTATTAGGAGTATAACATTATGGAACAGATCGTACTTTATGACACAACCTTGCGGGATGGAACCCAGGGAGAAAACATCAGTTTTAGTGCCAAGGAAAAAATCCAGATCGCAAAAAAGCTGGATGATTTCGGCATACATTACATCGAAGGCGGCTGGCCGGGTTCCAATCCCAGGGATATGGAATTTTTCGATCTGGCCCAGAAGAAAAAATTCAATACCGCGCGGATAACGGCTTTCGGATCAACACGCAAACCCGGTATCGACCCTTCAGATGATCCAAACTTGCAGGCACTGTTAAAGGCCAAAACCCCTTCAGTGACCATATTTGGAAAAACATGGGATCTTCATGTCCGGCAGGTCATGAGCAATACCCTCGAAGAAAACCTTGCCATGATCACCGATTCCGTCCAATATTTGAAAAACGGTGACCGGGAGGTAATTTATGATGCCGAACACTTTTTTGACGGCTACAAAGCAAATCCGGATTATGCCTTAAAGACACTGATGGCCGCCATCGATGCCGGTGCGGAATACATCGTGCTGTGCGACACCAATGGCGGGTCCCTTCCCATTGAAATCAAATCGATTATTGATGAGACTCGAAAAGCGTTTTCTGAAAAATACGCTGCAAAAAAGGGTTCGCTTCCGGTCAAGCTCGGGATTCATACCCATAACGACAGCGGCCTGGCTGTGGCCAATTCCATCGAAGCCGTCCAATCCGGTGCGGTAATGGTCCAGGGAACCGTCAATGGATATGGAGAGAGATGCGGCAATGCCGATCTGACCTCGATCATGCCGATTCTCCAGCTAAAAATGAACCGCCCGTGTGTTTCCTCAGAAAATATGGGAAAACTGAGATTGCTCTCACGGTTTGTCAGTGAAACGGCCAACATGATTCCTTTGAACAGCCGTCCCTTTGTCGGTGAAAGCGCATTTGCCCACAAAGGGGGTATTCATGTCAGTGCAATTATGAAAGTATCAAAGGCATACGAACATATGGAGCCCGAACTTGTGGGAAATCGCCGCCGTGTATTGGTGTCGGATCTTTCGGGAAAAAGCAATATCGAATACAAAGCAAAAGAACTTGGGATCGAGCTTGGAGCCAACGGAACTGACAGCCGTAAGATCGTTACAGAAATAAAACAGATGGAGCAGGATGGATACCAGTTTGACACTGCCGACGGATCATTTAAGATCCTGCTCGAAAAATTTACCGATCAGTTTCAGCCACTTTTTGATTTAAAATCATTTCGGGTCACCGTCGAAAAAGACGAAGATCGTCCCTGTTCAGCCCATGCCACCATCAAGATCTCGGTGGGAGGCAAAGATGAAATCACCGCCGCTGAAGGAGATGGTCCGGTCAGCGCTTTGGATAATGCCCTTCGCAAGGCACTTGACAAATTTTATCCGGATCTTGACGCCATGCGCCTGATCGATTTTAAAGTCCGGGTCATAGATGGCCGCGAGGGAACTGCGGCAAGGGTGCGGGTCTTTATTGAGTCGAGGGATCACGACCATATCTGGAGCACCATCGGTGTTTCCGAAGATATTATTGAAGCCAGCTGGCAAGCACTTGCCGACAGCTTCCAGTATAAGCTGGCAATGCTCAATGATAAAAGGTAAAATCTATCATTATGAAAATGTATGAAATTCTAAAAAAAAGAGAGGGAATCAAAGCCGTGGGACATTTTTCTTATCCTGTCTCGCGGCGTATGCTCGTTCTTATTTTGCGGTTTGCTTAGAGACTTAGAGATAAGATAGTAAAATTCAATATTATCTATATTCAGGTATCAACACATTTATGAATAGGAGCAAAATCATGGAAGAACGAGTCATTATCTTCGACACAACGCTAAGAGATGGTGAGCAATCTCCCGGCGCAAGCATGAATGCAGCAGAAAAGCTGCGCCTTGCCACACAGTTGGAAAAACTCGGCGTAGATGTATTGGAAGCAGGCTTCCCGGCCGCTTCTGAAGGTGATTTTGATGCGGTTTCCAAGATCGCCTCAAAACTCAAAAAGACCGAGGTCGCCGGCCTGGCACGGACGTCAAAAGCTGATATTGATCGCGCCTGGGGCGCTGTCCAGCACGCAGCAAAACCGAGAATTCACACATTTTTGGCCACATCCGATATCCATATGGAGTACAAACTCAACATGACCCGGGACCAGGTTCTCAAAACCACGTCGGAATCTGTCAAATACGCCAAGAGCCTTACCGACAGCATCGAGTTTTCGGCAGAAGATGCCTCACGCAGTGATCGGGATTTTCTTTGCAAGGTCTTTGAGGCGGCCATTGAGGCCGGCGCCACAACCATCAATATTCCGGACACCGTCGGATACGCCATTCCCATGGAATTCGCGGATCTGGTCAATTATGTGATCGACCATACCCCCAATATCAACAAGGCTGTCGTGAGTGTTCACTGTCACAATGACCTCGGCCTTGCCACGGCCAACACCCTTGCAGCGCTGAACAGCGGGGCAAGACAGGCGGAAGTCACCATCAACGGCATCGGCGAACGGGCCGGAAACACCTCGCTGGAAGAAGTTGTTATGTCCCTTCACACGAGGCCCAATTACATGCCGTTCTCGTCCAATATCAAAACAGAACTGATTTATCCCACCAGCCGACTGGTCAGCATGATCACCGGTATTATCGTCCAGCCCAACAAGGCCATTGTCGGCGCAAATGCCTTTGCCCACGAGGCTGGAATTCATCAGGACGGGGTTCTGAAAAACCCCATGACCTATGAAATCATGAAACCTGAAACCGTCGGGCTCAGCGCCAGCAAGTTAGTTCTGGGAAAACACTCCGGAAGACACGCCCTGCGCTCTCACTTGAAGGAAATGGGGTACGATCTTTCCGACGAAGAATTAAAGCTCGTTTTTAAAAAGTTCAAGGAACTGGCCGACAAAAAGAAGCACGTTGTTGACGAGGATCTGGAAGTCATCGTTACGGAAGGCATCTTAAGGACCGCCGAAATTTTCGAACTGGAATATCTGCATGTCACCAGCGGTACCACCGTCATTCCCATGGCAACCGTCAGACTTTTTATCAATGGAAGGCCGGTTCAGGGTACGGGATACGGAAATGGCCCCATCGATGCGGCGTATGACTGCATTGCCAAACTAACGGGAACAGAATCCGAACTTTTGAGATTTTCCATAAGCGCCATTACCAGCGGTACGGATGCCCAGGGCGAGGTTACGGTACGCTTGAAAGAAAACGGCCTGGTTGCACTCGGCCGAGGGGCGGACCCGGATATCATCACCGCCAGTGTGAAAGCTTACATCAACGGACTCAACCGTCTTGAATATTTGAAAGCCAATCCGGTGATGGCAACCACCTGACATTTTTTCACCAGTGCTTAAGGGGTTTGAACAGCCCCTTAAGCAAAACACTTTTTTTTACCCTATTTTCCAAGCATTTTTCTCTTTAACTTTGAATCCGCCGGTTTTTCACCCAGCCATATTGAGAATACCGCCTTTTTGAAATCAAGTCCTTTAATCGTCCCTTTCAATTCTCCCTTGATATAAACACTGACCCCCTGCTCCGGAACATAGATGATATCGTAGATATCGTTTTTTTTGGCGTTTTGTGAAAAATAAGCGTTGAATGTGTCGATCTCTGTTTTAATGGGAGCAATGTTTCCGCCGGTTCCATTTACAAAACCTTCGTTCCAGGCATTCACCAGCTTCTTGCTGGAAACCTCGCTGTGAACAAAGTGCATTCTGATGGCCATGGGGGTATCTGTATCCATGATTTTTTGGGGATCTGTTTGCTTCTCTTTTAAATAAAGCCCGGCAGCATAAACCTTGATAAAGACTTTTTTCCGAAAACCGGCGCCATTTAAAAGTAATTCATCCGTGCCTGCCATCATACTGTCGGGGAGTTCAACTTTGCCGACCTGCTTTGCAACAGCAGCGGGAGACATCATGAAAACAACCAAAACGATAACCAATATTCTTTTCATTTAACTTCTCCTTTCTTATACTGCTAAGTACATGTATTCTTTAATCCGGTCACGTATTTTTAGCTTGGTTTATTCATTCTGCGTATGCAAAAGTGTAAAGTGCCTAAAGTGAGCTAAAGTGCCTAAAATTAAGGTATTCTATCAATTCTAATTATAATTGATCGCGCTGAAAGCGCGTTCCTTAACTTTAGCTCACTTTAGGCACTTCAAACTTCAAACTTTTCGACTTCAGCTTAGACGGACTATTGTCTTTAAAAAAATAAATCATCATATTTATGAATTAGAGCACCAAGCAAATGAACCGGTTATAATTTAAGCGTAGCAATGATATCTGCGATGTCAGAAATATTTCGCTCCATCAGGAAAGTTTCAATGCCATCGATGACATCTGTGGTTGTGTGCGGATTGATAAAATTGGCGGTTCCGATCTGAACGGCCACGGCGCCTGCGATCAAAAACTCCAGTGCATCTTTTGCGGTCATTATGCCGCCGATACCGACCACCGGAACGTTGACGGATTGTGCCACCTGCCAGACCATACGCAACGCCACCGGCTTTATGGCCGGCCCTGAAAGCCCGCCGGTGATATTGGCGATCTTTGGACGCCGGGTTTCAATATCAATTGCCATACCGGTGATGGTATTGATCAAGGAAATGGAATCCGCGCCTTCTGCTTCCACGCTTTTTGCGATTTCCGCAATGTCGGTGACATTGGGAGAAAGTTTGACCATCAGCGGTTTGGCGGTCTGTTTTCTGATCGCCCTGACAACTTCGGCGGCAGATTCCGGATAAGCGCCAAAGGCCATTCCGCCGGATTTTACATTGGGACAAGAAATGTTTACCTCGATGCCCGAAACGCCGTCAATGTCTTCCAGGCGAGCGACCAGTTCGGCATATTCTTTTGTACTTTTCCCGTAGACGTTTACAAATACCGGCGTTTCAAGACGTCTCAAAAATGGCAATTTGTCTTTCACAAATGCTGCCAACCCGACGTTTTCAAGACCGATGGCGTTTAACATGCCGCATGGTGTTTCAACGATCCTCGGTGGTGGATTTCCCCTGGAAGGTTCAAGGGACAAGCCTTTTACAACAATCGCTCCCAGGCGGTTTAAATCGATAAGTTCTTCAAACTCGCTGGCATACCCGAAAGTACCGGATGCCGTCATTACAGGATTTTTGATCTCTATCCCACCGATATCCACACGCATCTGAGGTTTTTTGCTATTCATATCAACATCCATTTATTAGTCCTTGAAAACCTGATCCTCTCCCGTAATGCGGGATCTAAGATGGGCCATGCCTGTCCCGCATTGCGGGGGAATCTTTGCTTGAAGGGTCGAACATGTTCACGGGGCATGCTCCCCCGATTCAATATCAAACCCATTTTTTATAAAATAAATATTGATAGATAGCAAGGATCTGTTTTAACATTTGCTAAGTACACGTATTCATAAATACGATCACGTGTTGAATTGACTTATTAGTAACTCAAGTCTCGCACCCCAATATTGCGAAAAGGCCTTTTAACAATCAGGCCGAAATAATTTTTTTAATTCAACCGCTTCAAGGGGCGGTCATTTGACGAGGGTATCTTATGAAAAAAATACTTGCCATTATCGGTTCGCCTCGAAAACTTGGCAATTGCGAAATCATGGCCAAGGAAATCAGCAATCAACTGTCCATTCCCCATGAGTTGAATCTGTTACGGCTTCAGGATTTCAAGATTCTTTCCTGCCGGGGATGTTACCAGTGTCTTTTCACAAAAGAGCACTGCGTTCTGGATGATGATTTAAACATTGTTTTAAAGGCCATGTTGGAGGCCGATGCATACATCGTATCAGCACCGACCTATTTTCTGGGGATCAACGCATCCCTTAAAACATTTCTCGATAGAGGGATTTCTTTTTACGCTCACATTGAAAATCTGTGGAGCAAGCCGGCTGTCGGTGTCGCGATTGCCGGCATCGAAGGCAAGGAGGGATACAGCCGTCTGGCAATCCAAAATTTTATTAAATTGATTTTTGCGGATGATAAAGACAGCCGAGTGGTTTACGGGGCTTTGCCTGGAGAGATTTTTTTGAACAATGAGAACAAACAGGCGGCCGGCAAACTGGCGTCAGCGCTTTTTGGACCCGGGGTTGAAAAAAGAGGCCCTTGTTGTCCTCAGTGCGGAGGAGACACGTTCCGGTTTTTGGACAACACGCACGTCCGCTGCATGCTGTGCAGCAATTCCGGTACCATAAGCCTACCGTCAGGAACCCCGACCTTTGAAATAACCCAAAGCCCTCACGAGTTCTTTCTCAGCAAAGAAGATGCACTCAAACACAAAGACTGGTTGCTCGGAATGAAATCCCGGTTTATCGAAAACAAAAAGGCTCTCAAAGAGATTACCCATCCCTATCTAAAACAGGGGACCTGGATCAAGCCTTGAAAATAGGAATTAGAAAATAGAAATTAGATAACCGCAAATGGACGCAAATGAACATAAATATTATTATTTTTATTTGTGTTTATTCGTGTTTATCCGTGGTTTCCCTTATCCTCTTTCCGGCTTAAAGGTTTTGGTCACTTCGATATTTTCTCGGCCAATTCTATAAAAGCCCGGGACACAGGGGTGTCCGCATATTTTTCCTGAATAGAAACACCGTTGTCGCCACAAGACACAACGTTCGGATCAAATGGAATTCTACCTAAAAACGGAATTCCCGCAGTACCTGCGGTTTTTTCACCGCCACCCGATCCAAAAAGATCCACCATTTTATTGCAGTGGGGACAGGCAAAGCCGCTCATGTTCTCGATAAGACCCAAAATATCCATCTTAACAGTCCTGCAAAAACTGATGGATTTTCGAACGTCCGCCAGAGAAACCTCTTGAGGCGTCGTAACGATGATGGCTTTGGCGTCATGAATGGTCTGAGCAACGGTCAGTGGTTCATCTCCGGTTCCCGGAGGAGAATCGATAATCAAAAAGTCAAGTTCGCCCCATTCCACCTCGCCGATAAACTGACGTATGGCAGAGTATTTAAGCGGACCCCGCCATATGATCGCATCGTCTTTGCTTGCGATCATCGATTCGATTGAAACCACTTTCAAATTGTCTGAATACTGTATGGGATTCAGTTTGTTATTTTTGCTTAAATCCAGCATCCCCTTTAGACCGAGCATTCTCGGCACATCAGGACCGTGCAGGTCGACATCCATAATCCCGACCTTAAACCCTTTGTTGGCAAGGGCCATGGACAGATTAACAGAAGTGCTGGTCTTGCCCACACCGCCCTTTCCGCTCAAGACGATATATTTGTTTTTTATTTTCTTCAGAGATTCATCAACAGCAGCATCCTGTTTTGTTTTCGTGTTTTGTTGCTTTTGTGCAGCTTCAACATTGTCATGAATATGTACCATAATTCTTTATCCCCCATTAACTCCTGCATCTAAAAAAATTCTCATCATTACATTTCGGGCAGTTTTCAGGTCTGCCCGTGCCCCAAGACTCAACCCATCTGTGGCTGCAATTGCGACAAATGAATGTCCGTGCTTCATCGACCATTTTGTAATTTCCACCTTCGACATTGATGGCCTTCCCGTTGATTAGGGCATCTGCAACTACTTTTCTTGCCTGCTGAACAATCCGACCGAAAGTTGCTCTAGAGACATTCATGTGACGACCGGCCTCTTCATGGGACATACCGAGAAGATCGGCAAGTCGTATGGCCTCGCGTTCATCCACCGTTAGACGCACTTCGGAAAGATCGCGCATGGGAATGCCTCTTGGTTTGAAATAACTGATGGCCGGATTAAAAGCCACCCTACGATGTTTTTTGGGGCGTGCCATAAGAAACCTTTTTGAGTATATACTCGAAGCAGATTAAGTATTTGCATTGATGTTGTCAAGCTTTTAGTTTCCATCTATTTGACAAAAAGCATGTCCATGTTATTCTTGTCGGAAGGTCCGGACATATAATAATTTTAAAACGGCTGTAATATCTAACGCCATTTTTTGAGGAAAAGAGACATGATCGAGTTAAAAAAAATTAAAGACATAGAAGATTTTAAAAAATTATCCGAAATTCAGAAAAGTGCCTGGGGATTTTTAGATCTTGACATTGAACCCCATCATTTGATGACGCGAGTTCAAAAATATGGGGGTCTTATTCAAGGGCTTTATTTCAATGGCAAATTGGCGGGTTTTACCTATGCACTCATCGGCAGTTGGGAAGGAAAGCACTTTATCTATTCCCACATGACCGGGGTTGATCAAAAATATCAGACACAAGGATTCGGATTTTTGCTTAAAAAAGCCCAAAGAGAAGAAGTTTTAAAAATGGGATATGAGATCATTCGGTGGAATTTTGATCCTCTCGAATCCATGAACGCTTTTTTCAATATCCACAGACTCGGCATCATCAGCGTAGAATATGAGAACGATATATATGGAACGGGGGAAAGCGGACTTCATAAAGGGCTCCCCACAGACAGGCTGATCGCAACCTGGAACCTGAATTCAGATCGGGTCATTAACAAGATGAAACAAAAAGAACCTCCGATTATAGAGAATATCCCCGAGAAAAATCTGGAAAATTTTTCTCAAGAAACAGCCTATATAGAAATTCCCCGAAACATAAGGTCATTGAAAGAGACGAATATAAACGACGCCCTTCAATGGAGAATGAAAACGCGCCGTCTTTTTGAATCGGCTTTTCAAAAAGATTATGTTGTTACAGATATCGTGTTTTCAAAAGATAAAAAGAGAGTTTTTTACAAGTTATACAATCGCTTCGCGATTCTATAAGACGTCCGTCTTCCGCGAACTTAAAAAAAGGAAAATAGTTCTGCCCTTTGAACAAATCGATTTCAAGGGAGCTTCAGGTATGATTAATTTTTTGCCTGGAAGCTGTCTGAGTGGATTAGGAATCGTTTTGAAAGAACCATCGACGATTTAACTTTATGGATAAAACCCCCTGTTGAGACAGAGGCCTTTATTAGAAGCTATCTCAAAATAATCTTTTGGCCCAACCTCGGCGTTGGAGCCTCGTTTTAAGTCCTCGACATACTTGAGTATGCCTGTCGAAGATCCCGTCAACAGACGGGGCGGGTTAAAACTCGCCTCCGCCTTTTTATCCCGCTGGGTTTTAGCGGGGGATCTTGAACCAAAATCTTTATTTTGAGATAGCTTCTAATAGCCCGGGCAGGTTCTTTCATTACGAGCCCTTATCCACGAGTTCTTTCAGAAAAAATTTAATTATACCTGAAGCGGTCATGTTTTCAAAAGACCAACGTGTTACAAAAAAGGAGAAAAAGATAAGTGAAAAAAATAAAGAAAATTGATTCAGTGGAAATGTTTACTGTCAAGTTGCCGCTGGTCTCACCCTTTGAGACGAGCTTTTCCGTTCAGACGCACAGAGAGGCCTTGTTATTAAAAATTGTGTCGGATGATGTTTGCGGATGGGGAGAGTGTGTAACGTCTCCGGACCCTTACTACGGTTATGAAACCAATGCAACAGCATCCCATATTATACAAGACTTTTTAATCGCTATTTTAACGGCCATGAACAATTTTACCATTGAAGAGGTTCTCCAAAGTTTTGAGCCAATTAGAGGACATCATATGGCAAAGGCCGCTGTTGAAAATGCCCTTCTTGATATTATGGCCCAAAAATATAACATTCCCCTTTTTGAACTCATGGGTGGTACACCCAAAAAAATCATGTCGGGAATCAGCCTCGGAATCCAAGAAAATATAGACGACCTCCTTGAATCGATTCAAAAAGCATGTGATAAAAAATACCACAGAATCAAGATAAAAATAAAAAAAGGTAAAGATATTGAAATACTAAAAAAGGTTCGAAAAGCGTTCCCGAGCATCAACCTCATGGCTGATGCCAACAGCGATTACACCCTTGAAGATATTTCTATTCTAAAAAACCTTGATGAATTTAACCTTATGATGATCGAACAACCGTTGAATTATGATGACATTTATTTTCATGCGCTATTGCAAAAACAAATCCAAACGCCCATCTGTCTTGATGAATCCATCAAAAATCTCAATGATGCAAAAACCGCGGTTGAAATGGGTAGCTGTCGGATAGTCAACATTAAACAGGGTCGCGTGGGCGGCATGACAGCGTCTAAAAAAATTCAGGCGTATTGTATGGAAAACAACATTAAAGCATGGTCAGGCGGCATGCTGGAAACCGGAATCGGCAGAGCTTTCAATATTCATCTTCAAACCCTTCCGGGTTTTGTCCTTCCCGGTGACACTTCTGAAACCACCCGATATTTTACGGAAGATATCGTTGACAGACCGGTGGTTCTGCAACCCGATGGTTCCATTGAAATTCCCAAAGGTCCTGGAATCGGCGTACATATACTTCCTGAAAGAATAGACAGACTCAAGATTTTTTATAAAAAACTCGTGTGATGACAACATGTTAAAATCCATTTCAAAACTTCCAAAATAAATATTGACAATTCATAACGTTTAGTCTTATTTTTGAGTCTTTTTTTGTTGACAGAGAGCGGAATATAAATTTATATCCTATAAGAAAGATCCGAGCCAAAAGGACACGGTTTTGTTTACCGACCCAAGGAAACTGCAAACGGATCTTATCCGGAGATATAGGGAATTCTGACAGTTTAGTGCTTCGATTATACCCCAAGCACGCTAATAACCAAGGTGAGTAGAATGATTGAAATCAGAATACACGGTCGAGGCGGACAGGGGAATGTGGCAGCGGCAGAGCTTTTGTCCATTGCGGCATTCAAAGACGGTAAATTTTCACAGGCCTTCCCTTCTTTTGGAGCTGAACGGGTCGGCGCACCTGTCATGGCTTTTGTTAGAATCGATGATAAGAAAATTCGAACACGTGAAGACGTGCAAAACCCGGATTATCTGATCGTCCAAGATTATAACCTGATTGGATCAGTGCCTGTGTTGGATGGACTTAAGCCGGATGGTTTAATCCTGGTCAATACAGAATTAAAGCCTGAAGAATTACAACTCAAAACAACTGCAAAAGTAGAAACCATTCCTGCCACGGAAATAGCACTGGAAATCATCGGCAGGCCCATACCCAATGCCATTATGATTGGTGCATTTTGTACGATTACCGGCCTGATTAGTCTGGATGCTGTACAGGAAGCAATTATGGGGAAATTCCCCGGCAGGGTTGGTGAAAACAATGTGGCCGCCCTTGAACGGGCCCATGAAATCATGCAAAAGAGGTAGTTTCATGCTTAAACAAGTTGAAGGATCTCGTGCTGTTGCGGAAGTGGTGGCCAAATGCCGCCCAAATGTCATCTCCGCCTATCCGATTACACCACAAACGCATATCGTGGAAGATCTGGCCAGTATTGTCGGGCGGGGGGACCTGGACGCAGAATATGTAAACGTGGAAAGCGAATTTTCCGCAGCATCGGTTGTATTGGGTGCCAGTGCCGCCGGTGCCCGTGCCTATTCGGCGACAACATCCCAGGGTTTGTTGCTTATGAGTGAGGTTATTTATTGTATTGCGGGAATGCGTCTTCCCATTGTGTTTACCATTGCAAACAGGGCCATATCGGCCCCCTTAAGTATTTGGAACGATCAGCAGGATTCCATGGCCTTAAGGGATGCCGGCTGGATCCAACTCCATGCCGAAGACAACCAGGAAGCAGCCGATTTGCATATCCAAGCCTTTAAAATAGCGGAAGAGACCCATTTGCCGGTGATGGTTTGCATGGACGGTTTTATTCTAACCCATGCGTTCGAACCGGTGGATGTCCCGGACCAAAAAGAAGTCGACAACTTTCTACCGCCCTTTAAGCCAACGAATATCGTGGACCCCCGGTGGCCCAGAGGTATCGGTCTTTTTGCAGATCCTCGTTTTTACATGGAGACCCGATATACCCTGCACCGCGCCATGGAAAAATCTGAAGAAACCATCAAGAAAGTCAGCGAAGGTTTTGCAAAAGCCTTCGGCAGAGACAGCGGCGGTTTCATCAAGACCTATAAATTAAAAGACGCCGACGTGGTTGTCATCTCAATGGGTTCCATAGTCGGCACGATCAAGGATCTCATCGATCAGCTTGAAGAAGAGGGGAAAAAGGTTGGACTTTTGCAAATCTGCTCCTACCGTCCGTTTCCGCGAAGAGAAATTTACAATTCGCTTAAAGACAAAATGAACATCGTTGTGGTCGAAAAATCGATTTCCCTGGGAAGAGGCGGGATTCTGGCCAGCGATGTTCGCTGGTCTTTTCCCCGTGCCGAGAAAAAAGATCGTAATATCAGCAGCTTTATTGCAGGCTTAGGAGGCCGAAACATTACGAAAAACGACCTGCGATACATGGTGGAAAAGGTCGAGAAAGAACCGGTGGAATTGGAATTTTTAGGCCTAAAGAAAGAATTGATATCTGAGAAGGATTTATAATCATGAATCAAAATGCTGAAGAACTCAACAAAGTTGAGAAAAAAGACTTATTTACCAGCGGGCACCGCGCATGTGGCGGCTGCGGCCAGGCCCTGGCCGCACGTCTGGTACAAGATGCCTCCGGTGAAAATACCATTGCCTGCGTTGCCACGGGCTGTCTGGAAGTTTTCAGTTCACCCTATCCTGATCCGTCCTGGCGCATTCCGTTTTTGCACAGCCTTTTTGAAAATGCATCAGCGGTTGCCTCCGGCGTGGAGGCTGCTTACAAAGCCCTGAAGAAAGGGCCGGTCAATATCATCGCCCAGGGGGGTGACGGCAGTACTGCCGACATCGGATTTCAAAGTATCAGCGGCATGTTTGAAAGGGGCCACAATGTGCTCTATGTATGCTACGATAACGAAGCCTACATGAATACCGGTGTTCAGCGCTCCAGCTTTACCCCTTACGGCGCCAGGACCAGTACAACACCCATGGGCAACAAAACAAGGAAAAAAAATATGCCGTTGATTGCAGCCGATCACGGTATTCCCTATGTGGCCACCGCCACAGTCGATGATTTCAGAGACTTGCAGCGAAAGGTGAAAACCGCCCTTTCCATTGAAGGGCCCAAATACATTCACATCCTGGCACCCTGCCCCTTAGGCTGGGGCCATCACGGTGAACTCACCGTGCAGATCTGCCGGCTGGCGAAAGATACCGGTCTGTTTCCAATATATGAAATTATTGACGGCAAGTTGGCCAATGTAAAAAAGATCCGCGCCAAGGTTCCGGTGGAAGAGTATCTCAAATTGCAAGGCCGGTTCAGCCATCTGTTCAAGAAAGGCGGATCCAAAGAAACCATCGCCGAAATTCAAAACATCGCCAACCAGAATATAGAGAGGTATAACTTATAATGGAAAAGCTACCTTTAGGACTGGTCATGGAATTACGTAACGTAGTTCCTTATAAAACAGGTTCATGGCGGACCCTGATGCCCATCAATGTCATGCATACGCCGCCATGCAATCACGCTTGCCCTGCCGGCAACGACATCCGCGGCTTTCTCAGAGTCCTGGCGGAAAAGAAAGATTATGAGCAAGCGTGGCATATGTTGACCCGCACCAACCCTTTCCCGGCAGTCTGCGGCAGAGTTTGCCCCCACCCCTGTGAAGGGGGATGTAATCGACGGGATTTTGACGAACCTCTGGCCATAAACTGTGCAGAGCGCGCTGTCGGTGATTACGGTCTGGAGAATAACCTGAAACACAAAAAACTTATCGAAACAAGAAAAGAAAAAGTGGCGGTTATTGGTTCCGGTCCGGCCGGATTCTCGTGTGCCTTTCATTTGGCCAAAAGAGGGTTTCAGGTGAAGATATATGAGGCAAACAGCGAGCCCGGCGGTATGATGCGTTATGGTATTCCATCCTACCGGCAACCGAATTACGTTTTGAAACAAGAAATTGACAATATTCTCAGCTTGGGCGTTGAATTGGAATGTAATGTCAAGGTCGGGGTCAACATACCCTTTGATCAATTGCGAAATGAATATGATGCTGTATTTTTAGGTATGGGTGCCCAAAAAGGTGTCTCGATTGACATCCCGGGCAAAGACGCAGAAAATGTTTTTACCGGAGTGGAGTTTTTAAAACAGGTCAATACCGGCAAATGGGTAGAAATCGGTAATGATGTTGTGGTCATCGGCGGCGGCAATACCGCCATGGACTGTGCCCGGGTGGCCAAGCGTCTGGGAGCAAATGTGAACATTGTTTACCGACGCACCCGAAATGAAATGCCAGCGATTACCGCCGAAATCGACGAAGCCATGGAAGAACGCATCATGTTTCGGTATCACACCAACCCGGTTAAATTAGTATTGGATGAAGGCCGGGTTGTCGGTCTTTTGTGTGTTCAAATGGAGCTAAGAGAACCCGACGCCAGCGGCCGGGCCAGACCGGTTCCCATTTCCGGATCAGAAGCCTTCATTCCCGCGGACACCGTCATTATGGCCACAGGCCAGGCAGTGGATTATGATGGAATCGAAATTCAGACCGTAGATAAAAGATGGATCTATACCAACGAATATTTGATGACCAGTACGGAAGGCGTTTTTGCCGGTGGTGATGCCGTGGCAGGTCTGGAAACGGTCTCTTTGGCCATTGGTCAGGGAATGCGCGCTGCTTCCGCAATTGAAGATTACATCGAGGGAAATAAAGAGAGCGAATTGGCACAACAGCCCGTGGTCATCTCAAGGGAATTGAACACCTATTATTATCAGCCGGTCAAGCGATATGAGAAGGAGGCCAGGTCGATCCATATGAGACTCAAGGGTTTCAAAGAGATTTATCCAACTTTTGACCAAGATGATATTATTGCCGAGGCGGACCGATGCTTTAGCTGTGGGCTCTGTTTCGATTGCGGCAACTGCTATATGTATTGCCCTGACAATGCCGTTAAAAAGTCGAAGACCACCGGACTCTACGAATTTGACTACGACTTCTGCAAGGGATGTGGCTTGTGTGCAAAAGAATGCCCTTGCCACTATATTCAAATGACCCTGGAAAAGTGATCCGGCTTTCATGTAATAATTATAAAGCCCCAGAATTCAAACTTTTAAAAAGCCTTCCTCATCAGGAGGGCTTTTTTATTTAAAACTTAGGTTCAAGGTTGATGGTTTCGTATAAAGTCAGTTTTGCTTGCTCAGTGAACCTGACAACCTGAAATAGTTATCAAAGGAGAATAACAATGGTAGAGTTCACATATCAGGATATGTTTCCTTTAGGAGATGATACGACAGATTATCGCCGATTAACCGATGACCATGTTTCTTTAGATGCTTTTAAGGGTACCGAGATACTAACCATCGCCCCGGAAGGATTAACCCTTTTGGCTGAACATGCGTTTACGGATGTTTCCCATCTGCTAAGACCTTCACATCTGTCGCTCTTAACAAAAATTCTCAATGATCCTGAAAGCTCCGATAACGATCGGTATGTGGCCCTTGAAATGCTGAAAAATGCGGTTATTTCCGCAGATGGTGTCTTCCCCATGTGCCAAGACACAGGCACAGCCATCGTAATGGGGAAAAAGGGCCAACAGATCTGGACCGGCGTTTGTGACGAAAAAGCGCTTTCAAGGGGCATCTTCAATTCATACACAACCCACAATTTGCGCTACTCACAGAATGCGCCCTTGACCATGTATGATGAGGTCAATACCGGATGCAATCTTCCTGCACAGATTGAAATTTATGCCGTCGAAGGCAACACCTACCATTTTCTTTTCATCGCCAAGGGCGGCGGATCTGCCAACAAGACATATCTTTATCAGGAGACCAAAGCGACCTTAACCCCTGAAAAGCTGGCTATGTTTATGAAAAAAAAGATGAAAACCCTGGGCACAGCCGCCTGTCCACCCTATCATCTTGCATTTGTCGTCGGCGGAACATCCGCTGAACTCAACCTTAAAACTGTCAAATTGGCCTCGGCAGGATATCTCGATTATCTTCCGACTTCCGGAAACCGATGGGGTCATGCATTCCGGGATTCAAAGCTCGAAACAGAACTGCTCGAGATATCCCGAGAACTCGGTATCGGTGCCCAGTTCGGCGGAAAATATTTCTGTCATGATGTTCGGGTCATTCGGCTTCCAAGACACGGTGCATCCTGTCCCATCGGCCTTGGCGTCAGTTGCAGTGCAGACCGGAATATCAAAGGAAAAATAACAAAACAAGGCATCTATTTAGAACGTCTTGAGACCGATCCGGCAAGGTATCTGCCGGAACCTGCAGATGTGGATGAAGAAGCAGTCCGCATCGACCTAAACCGGCCAATGGATAAAATTAGGGCCGAATTGGGTCAATATCCGGTGGCAACCCGTTTGATGCTGACGGGAAAGATTGTCGTGGCCCGGGACATCGCCCATGCCAAACTTAAAGAACGACTTGACAAGGATGAAGGCCTTCCGGAATATTTCAAAAATCACATGGTATATTATGCCGGTCCCGCAAAAACACCGGTTGGATATCCTTCAGGATCTTTCGGCCCCACGACTGCCGGCCGCATGGATCCTTATGTTCCCATTTTTCAGGAACAAGGCGCTTCCATGGTCATGCTGGCCAAGGGAAATCGTTCAAAAGAAGTTACGCAATCGTGTAAAAAGTTCGGCGGATTCTATTTGGGTTCCATCGGCGGGCCGGCGGCACGTCTGGGTAAAGAATGTATAACCAACATCGAAACATTAGAATATTCCGATCTTGGAATGGAAGCGATCTTTCTGATTACCGTCAAAGATTTTCCAGCCTTTATCATTGTAGACGACAAGGGGAACGATTTTTTTGAAAAGCTGCTGGAGGATTAACTCTTCTTTATATAACCTAAGCTGAGCGTTTCAAATTTTTGAAATGGTTAATTTAACAATATTTTTAAGGTATTCTAACATTTTGAATTTCAACAATTTGAAACCCTACGGGATTTCCAATTTCACCGCATCTACTGCGTCAGATGCCGTTCCGCATAGACGACTATAGCGAAACAACATCTTCCTTGTATCTGCGGCAAACTTGAAAATCGCTCAACTTAGGTATAAGATAATTGAGCTCTCGGGGTGTTTTTCTGAATAGCCGCTCATGGATAATCTTTTTTTAAACGCCTGAACTCGTGGCAAGGGTTCGTAAAGAAAAAACAGGAACCCATCTTTAAAAATAGATCATCCATTCCGCTAATATTCAAGGATTTAGTAGTACCCCCCCTATCCCTCAGATAATTTAAATAAGATAAAATGTTATCTTGATAAAAATGACCTCAAACACCTCAAAAACCGAACGAGAAATCAAAATGAGAGAATGTCTCCAATGCGGCACCTGCTGCAAAAAGGGCGGGCCGTCTTTTCACCTTGAAGATAAGATTTTGATTGATAAAGGCATTATTCCGTCAAAGTATATCTATACCATCAGAAAAGGCGAACGTTCTTATGACAATGTTAAAGAATGCTTTTTGCCGGCATCTTCAGATATTCTAAAGTTAAAGGGACAAAAAGGTTCATGGACCTGTGTTTTTTTTAACGAAACAAATAATAATTGTACCATATATGAGCATAGGCCCATGGAGTGCAAAGTCCTAAAATGCTGGGATACTATAGAAATTGAAAAGATTTATGCAAAAAACCGATTGACACGACAGGATCTTATTTCATCCGTTGAAGGATTATGGGAACTTGTTGAGGGTCACCAAGAGCAATGTTCATATGACATGCTCAAGTTTTTTATTGATTCCCTGCACACAGACAAAAAAGACGAAGCACTTAAAGGCATACTGGAGATTATCGAGTATGATATTAAAATTAGAGAACTGGTCGTGCAGAAATCGGGCCTTGAAACTGATTTGACAGATTTTCTGTTCGGCCGCCCCATTACAGAAACCATAGAAATTTACGGCCTAAAAATTAAAGAGGAAAAAGGTAAGTATGTACTCATTCCAACGGGTTAAACATATTTTTAACCATATTTAGATGCAAAACTTGATTTTTTTTTAAAGTTCTCACAAAAAGTATCCGATATAATGGAAGGTTGAATAAAGGCAAACCATCCGAAAGGGTGGGACGCAAAGCCACTGGCCTAAATCCTAAAAATAATATTCAGGGGATATGGCGGCAGGGTTGCCTGACTGATTTGAGCCACCCGCCTTGTATGTCAATACAACACCGCCATATTAGAATCCTCTGTTTATCATATTATTTTTTTGAAAGCGCTATAAAGAAGGAGGTAAATCCATGACTTTTTCAATTCAAAGCACGCTTTCTGCAATAAAGGCGTTTGGTGATAAAATGGGGGTTACTGCCAACAATATTGCAAACGTGGAAACAGAAGGGTTCAAAAAAAGCACAGCGACATTGGTTGAAGGTCCTAAAGAAAATGTAGAAGTAGAAATCACACAACCGGACATCCCGGGTCCAGTTGTTGTTGATGAAACCGATGGGCAATTGACGGAAAAAGAAATGTCCAATGTGGACCTGGCAGAGGAAATTCCACAAACGATCATTGCGCAAAGGGGTTATGAGGCAAATCTTGCAACATTAAGGGCCCAGGATGAAATGTTGGAGTCTATCATTGATATTATTAAGTAAACAATCCCCGCCTTAAATGGCGGGGAAGTTATTGTATTCTATCAATTTTAATATAATTGATCGCGCTGAAAGCGCGTTCCTCAACTTTAGCTCACTTTTGGCACTTTCAAACTTCAAACTTTCAGGGCCTTTACTGCCCTTTCATACCCGGCATCATTGGCATCGACATCTTTTGATACCCGGAGGGAATATTAAAAAGGGAGTCAGGCATCGTTTTTTCTTGGATGTTCCGGTATTCCATAACCATATGACCGGACGGTCCATCCATTTCCATTTTAACGGGAAAATTTAGCTTTTCCGAAATCCAGTATGTTGCCGTACCCATGGATGGATCATTGAACGTATAATGATATTTTGAACACATCTGCTCGTTGACCTTTTCTTTGCCTATAAATTTCTTCTTCCCTATTTTTTCCAGTTCATCAAGATCCACAGGTGCCATATTTTTCTGATTGCCTGCCGACATCTCCATATACATCATTTGCCCTGGCATAAGAACCCATACAACGCCTTTATCCTTCCTAAATATCGTTATTTGTTTTTCGCCCCTGATGTTCATTTCCTGTCTGAGGTTGTCCCCTTTAAGAAACATCTTTCCTTTAAAACTTCCCATGGGTGATTTATGAATCATGTCTGCAGAAATATCCGCAGCATTCACAGACACCGAAAAAACCATTACAGTTATCAAAAAGATGGCGCCAATCAGTCCGAACCGTGATATAAAACGTTTTATCATGCTTTTTCCTCCCAATGTCCGTTAACGCTGTTTTTGAAAACAACACCATATTTCACATATCATTTCTCATTGTCATCGTCAGTCACTTATTTTACCCTTGTATATTAATTACAACTCGGGAGATGATCCTTATTTTATAAGCTCTTTAATTGCATCTAAAAGTTGCTCCCTTGCAACAGGTTTTGTAAAAGTTCGCTGTACACCAAATATTTTGGCCATTTGAAGGTAGTCTTTTGTGCCGATACGTCCGCCTCCGGATATGGCGATTATCTTCACATCGGGAAAATCTTGTCGAAGTTCAATGATGGTTTCGATACCCTCCTTCTCGGGCATGAAAATGTCTGTTATGATCAGATCAACAGGCTCTTCCCGATAGAGTCTCATTCCCTCATCTCCGTTAGAAGCCCTCAAAACATCGTATCCTTCACGCGTTAATGATTCATAGAGCATGTCCAGCACTAGAACATCATCATCTATAACAAGAATTCGAGCCATCGATTTTTGCCCTCCCCCTTTCCCATTTTGAAATAATCATACAAAATTTTTTAAGCAAGTACAATTCTTTCGAAATGATAAATCAGCATACATCATTCTGCCAAAATGTTGACACAAATAAACATAAAAAGGGGCTATCAGACCAGTCTTTCCCGGCACTACTCTTTGAAAACAGCGAAAAAACATTTCAACAATATGTTCACCGACCGATTAAAATAAAAATAGCACGAATCGTGCCAAAGTGATCCTTTAGTTATTCTTGGGTAAATGCGAGTTCCTTGCAAACAATTTATATATAGTTTTCCGGCATGTTTTTTGCTTTTCCAAAGTCTAAAAAAAAGTTCCTCTTGCAAAAATAGTTGCAGCCCGCTATAGACCAGCAAAAGAAACTGGATACATCTTATTATTGATCTGGAATATCCTGACATAAATTGACAGGGTAAATGCACATAGACGATACTAATCTCTCTCGGAAATGAGCATCTATGGAAGTATATGTAGCAAGACAGCCTATTTTTAATAAAAATAAAAAATTGTATGGATATGAACTTCTTTTTCGTGATGGGTTGTCGAATGCCTTTCCGGATATCGATGGTGATACAGCCACCTCCAAACTCCTATCCAACAGTTTTTTTAGCATCGGCATGAACCAGCTCACAGCTGGAAAAACAGCCTTTATCAACTTTCCTCAAAGTCTATTGTTAAATAAAACTCCCATGATGTTTCCCTCAGAGAAAATGATGGTGGAGATCCTGGAAGATGTGGACCCCAATGAACAGGTTATCAGCGCCTGTGCTGATATTGCAAAGGCAGGATATTCACTTGCATTGGATGACTTTGTCTTTAAAAACGAAATGCAGCCCTTAGTCGAGCTTGCAGACATCATCAAAATTGATTTCATGCTGACCCCTATTGATGAAATACAGGAAATGGTGAACCACTTTAAAGGCAATAACATCAAATTACTTGCCGAAAAAATAGAGACATACGAGGAGTTTGAAAACGCTTTGTCGATGGGGTTTATGTATTTTCAAGGATATTTTTTCAGCAAACCGGAAATTATTTCAGGCAAAGAAATCGCCCCTTCCAAGATCACCCTGCTGCAAATCGTTAGTGAGGCAAATAAGAAAGATTGCAGTTTTGATAAACTAGAGAAACTCATTAACAGAGATGTGTCAATTTCCTACAAACTATTGCGCTATATGAATTCCGCCTTTTTTAAACGCGCTTGTGAAATCTCTACCATTAAACACGCCATCGTTTTATTGGGAGAGATGGAGATCAAGCGGTTTATCTCCATGGTTGCCACTGCAGAACTGGCTTCGGATAAACCTGACGAGCTTGTTCGTACGTCGATTATTAGAGCCAGATTTTGTGAACTTTTGGGATTGCACTCACAGAACGGAGCAGATGTTTCGGAGCTCTTTCTCATGGGCCTATTTTCCCTTATTGATGCGATGCTCGACAATAATATGGAAGATATCATGCAAACCCTCCCATTATCGAAAAACATCAAACAGGCCTTGTTGGAGGAAAAGGGCAATCTGGCAGATTATTTAAAACTGGTTTCCAGCTATGAGTCGGCAAATTGGGAGACATTTTCTTCAATCATTTCCAAAATCAATATCACTGAGAAAAAGATTCCCGAATTCTATCAGGATGCCGTGAGCTGGGCGGACTCGTTTTTAGTCTGCTTTATTCCCTGAATCTTGCACGGGCCCGAGGCTTCTATATAGCAAGTTGAGCATAGCGAAATTCCGTCATCGGGGGCAAAATTCAGATTTTATTTTTATCCAGCCGCGATATGCAACCATATAGAAAATGTTGCGGCAGACAATATGGTACATAAGGAAATCGCTGCCACGGCAAAATCGGCATCACCGGTCATTTCTTTTGCCATAACATAGGTTAAAGTGGCTGTCGGTGATGCCAGAAGAATAAGGCCTGGTAGATAGTCCTGCAGTTTTATATCGAACAAACGGTAAAAGATAAAACCCAACCCCGGAAGCAGAATCAGCTTCAAAAAACTTGAAGATAAAATTCTAAACATCCTTAACTGCATCATTTTAAAAGACAAAGAAGCCCCGATGAGGATTAAGGCCATAGGGAGTGCGAGTCCACTTAAAATATCCAGACTCCTGCTGATAACCAGCGGTAACTTTAGACCTGTAGAGGAAAATAGAATGCCTGCCAGTGCCGAAAGAATCACGGGGTTGCCCAGTATTCTTAATACAACATCTCTTTTGTTTTTTGAGGTTGAAGCATCGTCAGAATTGAATTGAAGGGCTACCACTGCGAGAACATTTTGCAATATCATGATAAAGCCGGCAATGATACTGGCCCTCACAAATCCATCATTACCGAGAGAATAATATGCCACGGCAAGACCGATATATCCCAGATTCCCATGAAAAGATGCCTGAATAAATGTCCCCAGCTCCCCTCTTCTGATACGCCAGATCAAGCCCACACCCCATGCCACAACAAAAACAGCTAAAACGGATAAAAGTGTAATTAAAATGACGGTAACATCAAACTGGGCACTTAAGGACGCTTTGGAGATCGCGTGAAAAATCATGGCAGGGATTGCCAGATAATAGACCAATCGGTTTGCCGGGCCTAAAAATTCCGGCTGAATAAATCCTTTAATCCGGACAAACCATCCAAGGGTTATTACGGCAAATATCGGAATTATCGTCGTTGTAATATTCATAAGATACGGTCATAGAGTATTCGTAACACTTTAGCCTTTTGAAAACATTGCCGCTTCAGGTATAATAAATTTTTGGCTGAAAGAACTCGTTAATAAGGGCTCGTAATGAAAGAACCTGCCCGGGCTATTCATAAATGTCTCTTCTTTAATAGGGGGTTTCATCCATAAAGTTAAATCGTCGATGGTTCTTTCAAAACGATCCCTAATCCACTCAGACAGCTTCCAGCCAAAAATTTATTATACCTGAAGCTCCTTTGAAATCGATTTGTTTCAAAGGACTAAACTGTTACGAGTATTCAAGTTTCGCACCCGCATATTGCTCAAAAGCCTTTGATGCTGCCTTATTAGCTGAATCTTGCATGAAAATTGGTGCAAAACTTAAGGAACAGTGAATCAACTTACTTTCTTGACTTTCAACCATCCGACGCCTACACTTTATTCGATGCTTGGGACCTCGTAGCTTTCACCTCAATTGAAGTTTCATTTTTATAGTGTCTCTCTGAAAGTTACAAGTTATATTAATAAACGAGTCGGTGTAAACGCATTTGACTTCGATCCAGCGAAGCGACGGCGTTTTTCTCTTGGAAACCGACTGACTGTTTGAAGGGCTTTAGCACGCGTTAGCCCGAGCCGAACGAAATTATGACTTAAAAAATATCAATAGGATATTTTAGCGACAAATTGTTCTTTATAACTCTGGCACGGCTCGGACTTACGGGTGCTTAAGCACAAGTTTCAGTCGGTTGTAAAGAGATATACGCCGTCGTGAAGCGCTCTCACTGTATTGGGATTCAAATGCGCTTACCCTGTTAAACGAGGAGTATCATGTGAAAAATGATATTATCAACAAAGTCAAAGAGGTTTCCGTTAGAAAAAAATTCCCCGACGGTTCTTTGTATACCAGCATCTCTATTGAACATATAATAAATCTCTCAGATTTTTTTCAACTCAGCGGACGTCACATTGAAATTACAGCCCTTGATGAAAACATTATTCCTGAGCATTATGTCCGTAACATGAACACATTTTCACCAAAGGATCAGTCGATTCTATTAAGTTCACGGGCAAGCATTGTTGGTTTAGGGGGACTGGGCGGTACCGTAACTGAAATTCTCGCTCGCATTGGAATCGGCACACTTACACTGATTGAAGCCGACACATTCGAAGAGAGTAACCTGAACCGGCAATTTTTAAGCACACATCGCCTTCTTGATACATCAAAAACCAACACTGCCATTAAAAGGGTCCGTGAAATAAATCCGACGATTACTGTTGAGGGGCATGACGAATTGCTTGACGATAGTAATGCAGCAAGTCTAACTGAAAATTCAGATGTCATTGTTGATTGCCTTGACAATATACAAACTCGATTTTTTCTGGAAAGCGCCGCAAAAAAGGTCGGATCACCTCTTGTCTCTGCTGCGGTTGCAGGAGTCTACGGGCATGTCATCAGCATCTTTCCTGAAGACACGGGGTTAAAACTGATATACGGTGATTCAGATATTCTACCACAGAAAGGGGTTGAGACTTCATTGGGTTGCTTGCCGCAGGTTGTCACACTCCTTGCAGCTTTGGAAACTTCCGAAGTCGTAAAAATACTTTTAAAAAAAGGATCTGTCTTAAGAAATAAACTGGGTATAATAGATCTAATGGATAATATTTTTGAAGTCCTGGATTTACTTTAATCCGGCAACAAACCGAATCATCTGACCGATGACCATGGTGATAATCTCTTTTGGCATAAAACCCTCAGGTACCCATTCCATAACCGTGTCTGTTATCTCCTTTGTACTCTTTTTAATATCTTTCGTTTTCGCGTAAGATGCTTCCAGAATACTCCTGGTTTCCATGGCGGCATCCATGGATTTTTGCAGAAAATGTCTGCCGTCGCTGCCAGTCCTTGCCCCAAAGTGTTCAGTAAGATAAATCTCTATTTCATGGCGGGCCATCTTTTGAAGGCTCTCCTGGTACTTGTCAAAATTTGAATTGGCGGCTGTAAATATCCTGTCCCCAATAGGGATGCCCCCTGCATCGGAAGCAAACATCGCTTTTTCTTGGGGCACAAATATTGCTATCGAACACGAAGAATGACCCGGCACTTCCATCACGTTCATTGACAGGTCATCACAGCTAAGAATATCTCCCTCTTTTACAACATCATCAATATTAATTCTGTCAAACTCAATTCCAATATCTTTGTCCTGTTGTTCCAGTCCAAGTTCAGTCAAAATTTTTTGATTTAAAGATGAAATACTTTCCATAACTTCGGGCTTATCCAAAAGTTCTTTTGCCCTTGCCGATGCCGTTATTGATACCCATGGCCATCGCCTTTTAAAATAAGAGACGATTCCACAGTGGTCAAAATGGGAATGGAGTATGATGATCCGTTTTATCTTTTTTTCTTCTATGTTAAAGCTTTTCAGTTGTTTTATAATATCAGGAATAATGTAGGCCAATCCACCCCCAAGCAGGGCAAATTCTTCGGCACCTTTTAAAAGATAAACACATGATTCTTTTCGTCCAAGAAATAAAATCCTGTCCGTAACAAAACCCGGTTTTTCTATGATCATCTTTTCCTCATTCAATACATATTCCAGAGGGCGGGGTGTTTTTATTTGTTAAATCGCTCCATGGGGTGTGTTTTTTTCAAACCGTTTCTATCTAATTTTGGCAGTTAAATGTCGACATTATTGACAAATCTTCATATTCATAGTCTATTCTGACAGGCTCATTAAATTTGTCAAGAATGGAAACCTTATTTGCAATGACAGACAATCTCAAAGAAAAAAAGAATATCTTTTCCCGAACATTTCATATACAAACTGCCGGCTGTCGATTCAGGGTTAAACGCATTGAACCTGAGCCTGGAACACTTTTAACCACACTTGTTTTTCTTCATGAAGGCCTCGGCTGTATTGAGATCTGGCGGGATTTCCCGGAAACGCTCTGTGAATCTCTCGGCTGCTCCGGGTTGGTTTATGACCGAAGGGGTTACGGCGGTTCCGAAATGTTTGAAGGCCCATGGCCGGTCGATTATTTAGAGGTGGAATCTTCAAAATACTTGCCTGCACTGTTAAAGGAATGCGACATTGATAATGCCGTTCTCATCGGACATAGCGATGGGGGCACAATCGCACTAATCACCGCCGCATCTCACAGCAACATGGTGCGCGGGATTATTACAGAAGCAGCACACATCTTTGTTGAACAAATAACCATCCAAGGTATTCGCAGTGCGGTTGAGGCTTTTGAAACCACTTCTTTAAAGGAAAAGTTTGTCCGGTATCACAAAGAACATACGGAAACAATTTTTTACCGGTGGGCCAACAGGTGGCTGTCACCTGAATTTTCCAACTGGAATATTCAACAAGACCTTTCTAAAATAACATGTCCGGTTCTCGTTATCCAAGGTGAAGATGATGCCTATGGAACCCCTGCCCAGGTCGAAGGTATCGCCACCCAAATATCCGGACCGGTGCGTGTCAAACTCATACCTGACTGCGGCCACACGCCTCATTTTCAGGCCAAAGACACCGTTTTTTTAGAAATGACGCGATTCATCAGGGAAATTTTTCTATGATGGCCCTTGCAGGTATCAGTCCGGTGGCGCCGGCAGATACAATATTTCCAGCCACACCTGGTCCGTCCCCGGCAACGTACATCCCATGAATCTTTGTTTCCAGCTCGCTGGTTGTATCAACCTGTGTAGCAAAAAACTTAATCTCAGGTGCGTAAAGGAGTGTTTCGTCATTGGACACTCCCGGAACCACACGATTAAGTTTGTCCAAGCCTTCAATAATATTAGTTAAAATTCTCTCTGGCAAGGCCATGGCAATATCACCACAGACCACACCGGTCAGTGTCGGCTCGATGTAGCCTTTTTTGACCCGATGCCATGTGCTGCGCCTTCCGCGCTTGAGATCGCCAAAGCGTTGCAGTATTGGTCTGCCCCCGCCAATCAAAGTGGCGAGGTTCCCAATGGATTCACCGTATGCTTGATTGTCTGTTACGGGTTCGGTAAGGATCACCTTGGACAAAAATGCAAAGTTGGTATTCTCAGATTTCTTGTGCTGATATGAATGGCCGTTAACACAGACAAAGTTACTATAATTTTCTAAAGAAACAAACCCGCCTTTATTGGTACAAAATGTCCGGGTCTGATCATCATATTTTGATGTCTGTATAAAAAAAGTAGGGTCATAAATTACATCACAAAGATCTTGCATGATATCCTTGTGAACCTCAACACGTACCCCAACTTCAATCCCTCTTTGCTTGAGTCCGATCCCATATTTTTGTGCCAGTTTGCCAACCCAGTCAGCCCCCACACGTCCGGGTGCCAGGATAATGTTGTTGGAAAGGTATTTTTTTCTGCTGGTCACGACACCTTTTACTCGTCCATTTTCCACAATGATGTCCTTTACTTCCTCAGACGTGTGCAAGGTCACCCCTTTGGACTTGATGTAATCAGCCACATTTGAAATATATCCGGGCAAGCATTCGCTGCCAAGATGTTTCTGTTTGATAATAAGCAGATCGATTCCATACCGCTTGGCCCTTTTACGGATATTTTTGGCTTCTTCCATATCCGTCGGATAGACAATGCTATCCATGCCGAATTTGTTGAATATCTGTTCTGTCTCATGAATAAGAATCTGGGCCCGGCGTATCGACATAAACTGTGTTAGATCGGTCTTTCCTAATTTGTGGATAAAGTTTAGCTTACCGTCTGAAAATAGACCTGCTCCACCAACACCGCACAATATATTACACGGTCGACATTTCATGCATTTCTTATTCTTGCTCATCGGACATCTGCGTTTTAAAGGACCTTTTCCTTTTTCAACAATAAGAACATTGAGGTTGGAGTGTTCACAAAGATAAAACGCCGCAAATAGTCCGGCAGGGCCAGCCCCGACAATAATGACATCATATTCATTGCTCTTTATTTTTTTTTTGGACTCGGACATACTTTCCTCCTCATACCCAAAAGTCCTTTTTCTATTATCTTATAGCATTGCTCAATCTAACCGAAATAAAAAAGCCCTGTCTTTTAGGACAAGGCTTTTAAAAAGATATTTTCCTGACAGAAGATTCAGGTTAGGCTTCTGATTCTGTGTCTTTTGCTTTCTTGGGGGGCTTTTTCACTTCAGTTTCAACGTTTTCCGTTTCTTCTGATTCAGCCGATTCCAAAGTCTCATCTCCGGCTTCATCATCCGCATCTTCAGAAATTGTATCGGATTCCAACAATGCCGACTTGTCATCAAGTTTAACCTGTTCTATTGATGTTTCGCCCTTCTCTTCTTCAACCGCTGCTTTTTCTTCTTCATCGGCTTTTTGCTCTTCAATATCTTCTTCTAAAGCCTTCTTTTTTTCTACGGATTCCGTTTCTTTAATATCTTTTTTCTTGCCAACTATCTTTTTATCTATCGTGTCCTTAGCCTTCTTTTTCTTTTTTGTTTTTTTCTTTTTCTCATCTACGGATAACACCAGCTCAATCAATGAAATGGGGGCGGCATCACCCGGTCGCCTTCCAAGCTTAGTAATTCTGGTGTACCCTCCTGTTCTATCTCCATACTGTTCGGCGGCTTCAGCAAAGAGTTTATGAACAACTTCTTTTTCCCTGACAATGGAAAGCGCCTGTCGCCTGGCATGAAGATCACCCCTTTTTGCCAGAGTAATTAAATTATCGGCCCACCGTCTTAATTCTTTTGCTTTGACGTCTGTTGTACGAATACGTTGATGTTTGAAAAGTGAGGTCACCATATTTCTGAACATGGCGTCACGGTGACTGCTCGTTCTATTTAACTTTAAACCTGCTTTTCGATGTCTCATTAGACTAATTACTCTCCTTCCTCTGTATCTTCCTCGAACGGCTCAAATCCTTCCAGCTTCATTCCAAGAGAAAGGCCCATTTCGCTGAGTACTTCTTTAATCTCATTTAAAGATTTTCTTCCAAAGTTTTTGGTTTTAAGCATCTCTGCCTCTGTTTTACTTACCAACTGATAAATTTTTACAATGTTCGCGTTTTTAAGGCAGTTGGCACTGCGAACAGAAAGCTCAAGTTCTTCAACGCTTCTATAAAGATTCTCATTAAATTTAGGTTTTTCTTTTTCCTCAGTCTTTCTGACAGGCTCCGGCTCAAGCTGTTCATCAAAATTAATAAAAATCGTCATCTGTTCCTTCAATATTTTAGCAGCATAGGCCACTGCATCTTCAGGCAGAATACTTCCGTCCGTCCAAACCTCAAGGGTTAGTTTGTCATAATCCGTTCTCTGACCGACACGAGCATTATCCACTACGTATGTCACACGTTTAATCGGTGAAAAGACAGCATCAACCGGTATGGTTCCCACAAGTGCGTCTTCATCTTTGTTTGCTTCTGACAAGGAATAGCCTCTACCTGTATTTACAGTCATACTCATCATTAATTTTGCTTTATCTGTAAGTGTTGCAATATGTTGTTCGGGGTTCAACACTTCACATCTTCCATCATCGCTGATGATATCGCCTGCAACAACCTCCCTCTTTCCCTCCAGATCAATTCGAACTGTTTTCGGTTCAGCATCAGCAAGTTTGAAACGAATCTCTTTTAAATTTAGGATAATCTCGGACACATCTTCATATATGCCTGATATAACGCTGAATTCGTGCATAACACCTTCAAACTTTACGGATGTTATAGCAGCACCGTATAGAGAGGAAAGAATTATCCTTCTTAATGAATTTCCAATGGTTATACCAAATCCCCTTTCAAGAGGTTCACAAACAAACTTTCCATAGCTGGGTTTGCTAGTTACCTGAACCTTTTTTGGCCTTATCATTTCTCGCCAGTTCATGTACATAAGTTCATTTGATGTCATTATAAATTCTCCAATTTTTTTAAGAGGACTATCGGCAGGATATACGAATGATATATGAAATTACGACTGTTCCGAAGTCCATATATTACATCCTCTATCTTCAACTACTTAGAATAAAGCTCTACTATAAGTTGTTCCTGAATAGGTGTTGTTATATCTTCACGAGAAGGAAACTCTTTTACCATTCCTTTCATGTTCTCTTTTTCTAAGTCAAGCCATTGCGGAATACCTCTTCGTACCACAGCATCAAGTGCACCTTCTAGGGCTTGGATCTTACGGCTCTTTTCTCGAATTTCAACAACATCCCCGGTTTTAATAAGATATGACGGGATATTAACTTTTTTGCCATTAATCAGAAAGTGATTGTGCCTTACAAAGTGGCGACCTTGAGCTCGAGAATTAACAAAGCCCAGTCGATAAACAACATTGTCAAGTCTGCGTTCCAAAAATACCAAAAGATTTGTACCGGTAATGCCTTTCTGATTGTCTGCTCTTTCAAAAAATAGGTGGAACTGTTTTTCTGAAAGACCGTACATCCGTTTTACTTTCTGTTTTTCTCTAAGCTGAATCCCGTAATCTGATATTTTTCTGCCGCGACGCTGCCCATGCTGACCTGGGGGATAACCGCGTCGATCGAAAGCACATTTATCCGAATAACAGCGGTCTCCCTTAAGAAACAATTTTAAGTTTTCGCGCCGGCATATCCGGCATACTGAACCTGTATATCGAGCCAAGTATTCCTCCTTAGTCTTTTATTTGTGAATTTGATTATCTTAATGCCAAAAAGTTCAAGAAATTGTTATTCCAATATCACAAACAATTGAACATTTTCGACCATAAAATATTCTATTAATTAAACCCTTCTTCGCTTGGGTGGTCGACAACCATTATGCGGTATGGGCGTTACATCCTTAATCATAACAACGTTAAATCCTGCAGCCTGAAGTGATCGAAGAGCGGATTCCCGTCCGGAACCCGGACCTTTAACATACACCTCTACATTTTTCATCCCATGTTCCATTGCCTTTTTAGCAGCATCTTCTGCTGCGATCTGAGCAGCAAAGGGTGTGCTCTTTCGTGATCCCTTAAAACCCTGGACTCCAGAACTCGACCAGGCAACGACATTACCCGCTGGGTCTGTAATTGTAACGATCGTATTGTTAAACGTCGACTGAATATGAACGATACCACTGGGTATATTTTTCTTTTCTTTTCGTTTGGTTCGAACTTTTTTTGCCATGGTTTATGCTCCTGACAACCGATTCGTTATCCATCATTGATCATCATCAGTTCTAATAACGAATAACTTTTTATTTTTTTCTAATGCCACCCTTCTTCTTGACAGCTGATCTTCTGGGTCCTTTTCGAGTTCGTGCGTTTGTACTTGTCCGCTGTCCACGCACCGGCAGTGACTTTCGATGGCGAAGACCTCGGTATGCTCCGAGATCCATCAATCTTTTAATATTCATTGAAACTTCGGTGCGAAGTTCTCCTTCAACTTTATAATCTTTATCAATTAACTTGCGGATACTGTTTATCTCAGATTCTGACAAATCATCTGTCATTGTATCAGCTTTAATATTAAGCTGTTGGAGTATGCGCTTTGAAATACTTGGACCGATACCATAAATATATGTAAGTCCCACCTCAATTCGTTTGCGTCTCGGCAAATCTACGCCTGAAATTCTTGCCAAAGCTAATCCTCCTTTTTTATCCTTGCCTTTGTTTGTGCCGTTTATTCTCGCAGATAACCCTCACAACTCTTTTTCTGCGAACGATCTTACACTTGGCGCATATTTTCTTAACCGATGATCTTACTTTCATTCAAAATACTCCTTCAGAAAGGAACCGGATTATATGATGGATAGGCAAATAGATTCATCAATCACCTATTTCCCATTACCCATAACCGATCTTTTCTTTATTTTGACCTGTATGTTATTCTTCCACGAGATAAATCATATGGAGAAAGTTCAACCGTGACTTTATCTCCAGGCAATATTTTAATAAAATGCATGCGCATTTTACCGGAAATGTGCGCGAGTACTTGGTGTTTATTTTCTAGTTCCACCTTGAACATTGCATTGGGCAATGTCTCGAGTACTACACCTTCAACTTTAATTGCCTCTTCTTTCGGCATATTTGCCCCCTACTTGTTCGCTAAAAAGTGCTAGAATCTTCCTTTCATTCTGGCCCCGCCCTTTTTTAAAAATCCTTCGTAATGTCGGGTCAGCATATGAGATTCTATTTGCTGTATGGTATCGATGGCAACCCCAACAACAATTAAAAGAGCAGTACCACCAAAATAAAAAGGAACATTAAACTTTGTCATCAAAATAGATGGTAATACGCACACTGCAGAAACATATATAGCTCCACCTAAAGTAATCCGAGTCAAAACCCTATCGATATAATCTGCTGTACGTTTACCCGGTCGGATACCTGGAATATATCCACCCTGTTTTTTCATATTATCTGCAACATCGGCCGGATTAAAAGTAATGGCAGTATAAAAGTAGCAGAAAAAGAATATAAACCCGACATATAAAGTTTCATACGCAAGGTTTCCCGGCCTCATGGCTGAAGCCACACTCTGCATCCATGGAACTGTAAAAAAGCTGGCCAATGTTGCCGGAAACATTATAATTGATGAAGCAAAAATCGGCGGTATTACACCTGATGTATTAACCTTTAGCGGCAGATGAGTGCTTTGACCACCATACATTTTTCGACCGACGACTCTTTTGGCATACTGAACCGATATCCGCCGTTGGCCCTGCTCCATATAGATGATAAAAGCGATAACAGCCACCATTAAAACAACCAAAATGAGAACGATAAACAACCCCATTTCACCTGTTGAAAGGAGGCGGAATGTATTTCCAGTTGCAGTTGGCATTCGTGCGACAATGCCGGCGAATATGATAAGAGAAATACCGTTGCCGATACCCCGTTCAGTAATCTGTTCACCCAGCCACATAATAAAGGCCGTCCCCGCCGTTAGGGTCATTACCGTCATAAGTCTGAATGCCCATCCGGGAAAAATAACCACCGGGGCTCCACCGGGAGAAGTCATTTGTTCAAGGCCGATACTAATACCGAATCCCTGAATTACGCTGAGCAGTATCGTACCGTAACGGGTGTACTGTGTTATCTTTTTTCTTCCCTGTTCACCCTCTTTAGACAGGCGTTCTAGATGCGGAATTGTCACCGTTAAAAGCTGAAGTATAATCGATGCACTGATATAGGGCATTATCCCTAATGCAAAAACAGAAAGTCGCTCTAAAGCACCGCCCGAAAACATATCAAAAAGACCAAGCAACGTCCCCTTTGCTTGTGCAAAAAAAGAAGCCAGGGCCACAGCGTCTATGCCCGGAGTCGGAACATGAACACCAATACGATAGACAATAAGTAGCCCTAATGTATATAAAATCCTTTTTTTCAGCTCCGGTATTTTGAATATATTTCCGAACCCGCCACCAAGCATATTAACCAACCTCTATATTCCCGCCAGCAGCAATGATTTTTTCTCTGGCGTTTTTACTGACCCCATTCACCTTGATAGTAAGCGGAATTTTAATCTCTCCTTGTCCGAGCAGTTTAATACCGTCTCTTCGGCCTTTAACAAGACCGACTCGAATAAGGGCAGCCTCGTCCACAATACTTCCGCTCTCAAACCTTGCCAGGTCACGAATATTAATTACGGCTATTTTCTTTCTAAATATGTTGGTAAAGCCGCGTTTGGGTAAACGGCGATGAAGCGGCATTTGACCGCCTTCAAAACCCGGCCTTACACCTCCTCCACTACGGCTATTATGACCTTTTGTACCTCTTCCGGCTGTTTTCCCTTGACCGGATCCCACACCACGTCCTACACGTTTTCGGGTTCCGCGCGATCCGACTGGTGGTGACAATTCATTCAGTTTCATCTATTTTTTCCTCGACTTTCACCAGATGGGAAACCGCGTGGACCATCCCTCGAATAGAAGGCGTATCTTTAAGTTCAACCGTCCTATCAATCTTTGTCAGTCCCATGCCTCGCAATACTTTCCGGTGTTTTTCGGGCCTTCCAATCATGCTTTTTACAAGAGTTATTTTTAACATTCCACTCATTTATTATTCCTCACCATTAACCATTGCCGATGGCCAATTCGATTGCCCTGGATCTTTAAATCTACAGCTTATAGTCAACAATTATCATTCTTAAATCTTCAATCCTAAAGGGCTTCTACTTCAATATTTCGCCTGGCAGCAACCTGTTCGCGACTCTGCAATCGAGAAAGACCTTCAATGGTGGCCTTAACGACATTGTGAGGATTATGCGATCCCATACACTTTGTCAGAATATTCTGGATACCTGCGGCTTCCAGCACAGCTCGAACAGCTCCGCCTGCGATAAGGCCAGTCCCTTTGGAAGCAGGTTTTAACAGAACGCGGCCGGCACCATATTTTCCGACAACGACATAAGGTATTGTCTCATTAACCAAAGGTATTTTGACCATGTTCTTTTTAGCTTTCTCTATACCTTTACGAATTGCTTCAGGTACCTCACCGGCCTTTCCAAGTCCGTAGCCAACGCTTCCTTCACCATCACCAACCACAACGATTGCGCTGAAGCTGAACCTGCGTCCTCCCTTGACAACCTTTGCAACACGGTTAATGAAAACAACCTTATCAATTAACTGATTTTCGCCTTTATCCTGTTTGAACAAAAATCTGCCTCCTTCATCATGGATGACTCAAACCAGAGTCATCAAGTGTTACCAAATCCAGTGATTTTAATTAGCCGTCAACAGCATTAAAGTTTAAAAATCCAAACCCGTCTCACGGGCACCATCTGAAATAGCTTTAACTCGACCGTGATATAGAAAACCATTTCGGTCAAAAACAACCTTGCTTATACCCTTTTCTATGGCCCTCTGAGCGATAATTTTTCCGACAAAACCTGCCACGGCAACTTTATTTTCAAATTTAGGGTGTTCTTTTACTTCTTTTTCCATACTTGATGCAGCCACCAGAGTACGTCCATTCGTATCATCAATGACTTGAGCGTAGATATGTTTTGAGCTTCGAAAAACACTCAGTCTAGGACGTTCCTGTGTGCCGACCAGATTTTTTCTGATCCTCTTTTTTCTCTTTAAACGCGCTCTTTTTTTTAAATTCAATGACCCCATATTTTATAACCTTATAATGCTTTGGCTCCAGCTTTTCCAGCCTTGCGTTGAATACGTTCTTCGGCATATTTGATTCCCTTACCCTTATAGCTTTCGGGTGGCCTCAATCTCCGAATGGATGCAGCGGTATGACCTAATAACTCTTTATCTATACCGGTCAATCTTATAACGTTTTTTTTGTCAATGGATGCTGAGATACCTTCGGGAAGATCAAATTTCACAGGATGTGAATATCCAAGACTAAATTCGATACAGTTACCAGTAAGCACTGCACGGTAGCCGATACCATGTATTTCAAGAATTCTTTCAAATCCTTTGCTCACACCTATAACCATATTGGCGACAAGGCTACGCGTCAATCCTCGTAAAGCCCCACTGGTCCTGTCATCATTAACAACGTCCACCTTAATCATTCCATCTTCTATCTTCAAATCAACTGCCGGATGAACGGATCTTGTAAGGGTCCCCTTTTCACCCTGCACAGTAACAATCCTGTCCTTATATGTTATTTTGGTCTTATCAGGTATACTTATCGGTGCTTTTCCTACTCTTGACATTGATTACTTCCTTATCGGTAATTCATTATTCTAATCATCTATCAATGACGAGTGATAAACTTACCAAATATTGCAGAGAATTTCTCCCCCCACATTTTTAGCTCTGGCCTTCTTATCCGTCATTATTCCTGTTGAGGTTGATAAAATTGAAATACCCATTCCGTTCAAAACCGGTTTTACATCCTTGCTCTTGGCATAAACACGTCTACTGGGTTTACTGACGCGTTCAAGGCCAAAAATAGCGTGGGTTTCTTTTTCATCATATTTAAGATAAACACGTAAGATGCCTTGCTTCTTATCTTTAATGAACTTGTAATTTCTTATAAAACCTTCATCTTTTAATACCCGGGCCAATTCCATTTTTAATTTTGCCCCTGGAATGTCGACACTGTTGAATTTTGCCTTTCCGGCGTTTCTTATTCTGGTCAGCATGTCAGCAATTGGATCGCTCATCACTATAAATTTCTCCGTTATTAATTTGATTCTTTAATCAGTTATTCCTAATTTCTCAGCATAAATACAATTTGAGTACACCCACGCCGGTTTTAAACAATCACCAGCTGGATTTCACTACGCCAGGAAGCTTTCCTTGGGAGGCGAGATTTCGAAAACAAATACGACAAATTCCAAATTTCCTTAAAAATCCCCTTGGCCTGCCACATATAGGACACCGGTTGTATGTTCTCACTTTGAACTTGGGTTTTTTAACTGCTTTTATTTTAAGAGATGTTTTTGCCAAATCTTCCTCCATATTTGATTGACTATCGATACTCGCTGCTTATTCTTCAGTTCCTGAACGGCATACCCATTAATTTTAGAAGTTCTTTCCCCTCTTCATCCGTCTTTGCAGATGTAACTATCGTAATGTTAAGACCTTTGATTCTATCAATTTTATCGTAATCGATTTCAGGAAAAATAATGTGTTCTTTAATTCCCAACGTATAATTTCCGTGACTATCAAGCGCGTTTCCCGAAAGACCTCTAAAATCACGAACACGCGGTAGCGCTATATTCACCAATTTATAATAAAAATCATACATACGTTTATGACGAAGTGTAACCCTACAGCCTATAGGCATTCCTTCCCTCAACTTAAACGCTGCTATGGACTTTCTAGCACGAGTGACAACCGGTTGCTGACCTGATATAATCTTTAGCTCTTCCACGGCTGAATCAAGGAGTTTGATGTTATGAATCGCTTCGCCAAGCCCCATATTCAATACTATCTTCTCGAGCTTTGGAACTTGCATGATGTTCTCGTATTTAAAAGTTTCCAACAACTTGGGAACGACTTCTTTATGATAATACAATTTTAATTGTGACATTCAATCCCTCCGGCACACAACCCTAAGAATCTATAATTTCATTGCATTTACTGCAAACACGTATCTTTTTCCCATCCTCAAGACGCTTCATTTTGATTCTTACGGGTGTAACACATTTGCTGCACATCAACATAACGTTGGACCAATGAATCGGCGATTCACTCTCAATTATTCCGCCCTGCCTGTTCTTTGAACTGGGCCGGGCATGTTTTTTCATCATATTGATATTTTCAATAATGATTCTGCTATTCTTTCTTTTTAAACTAAGAACCTTACCGATTTTACCCTTATCTTTGCCGGCGACAACCTTTACTTTATCGTCTTTTTTTATGTGACATTTATTTTTTATCATGTATCAATTCTCCACTGGGCCTTTAACTATAATACCTCCGGGGCAAGGGATATAATTTTCATAAATCTTTTGGCTCTGAGCTCTCTCGCTACCGGGCCGAATATACGCGTCCCAATGGGTTCCCTGGCCTGCGTAATTAAAACAGCCGAATTATCATCAAACCGTATGTATGATCCATCCGGTCTTCGAATCTCTTTTTTGGTTCGAACAACAACAGCCCTCAAAACATCCCCTTTTTTGACCTTGGTATTCGGTATGGCTTCTTTAACAGATACAACAATGATGTCACCGATACTTGCATACCTTCTTCGTGAACCCCCAAGAACTTTTATGCAGTATAATATCTTGGCTCCGGAATTATCCGCCACAGTCAATCTTGTCTCCGCCTGGATCATCTTTTTTACTTTCCTTATATAAGAATGAATTTATAAAATAAATCCATCATTTTTTAGGTTTTTATCTTAAGCTCTTTTTATATCACTTAAAAACCTAAAACGTTCGTAAAAGGTCATGTTTATTGAGGTGTTAAAAAACCGTCGTTTAACAATCAAACAGCTTTTTCGACAATTTCTCTAACACGCCATTTCTTGGTTTTGCTAATTGGACTGGACTGGATGATCAACACTTTGTCGCCAATACGAGAAGCATTATTTTCATCATGAGCTGCAAATTTGGCACGCCTTCTAATATACTTTTTATAAAGTCTATGCTTAACCAGTCTCTCAACCAGGACAACTACGGTCTTGTCCATCTTGTCGCTTACAACAGTGCCGACCATCTGTCTTTTCAATAATCGTTTCTTCATTGCAATAATTATTTTAACCCGTTTCCTTATTTAATTCAGATTGTTTTATGAAGGTTTTCACCCTGGCAATATCGCGTTTGGTTTGCTTCATCTTCTGGGGATTTTCGAGCTGGCCGGTTTCATGTTGAAAGCGCAGGTTAAATAATCCCTCTTTAAGATCATCCAGTTTTCGGAGCATTTCTTCCATGCTCAGATCTTTAATCTCACTCGCTTTCATTACAAAGCACCCCTCTCTATAAATCTTGTTTTTACAGAAAGCTTATGCGAGGCAAGCCGAAGCGCTTCTTTGGCCAGGTCTCTGGAAACACCTTCCATTTCATAGAGGATCCTTCCGGGGCGAATGACGGCCACCCATCCTTCAGGAGATCCTTTTCCTTTTCCCATTCTGACTTCAGCAGGCTTTTTCGTAAAGGGTTTATCCGGGAATATCCTTATCCACATCTTTCCGCCCCTTTTCACGTGCCGTGTCATTGCGATACGTGCGGCCTCGATCTGCTTTGAACTGATTGTCCCGCACTCTACGGCCTGCAATCCAAATTCACCGTGATCGAGATTACACCCCCGATATGAAACCCCCTTCATCCTGCCTTTTTGCTGTTTACGAAATTTTACCTTCTTTGGACTAAGCATCTCCTATCTCTCCATCACAACTTTGTTCGGTACCAAATAAAAGTCAAAAAGCAGCTTTTCTACAAACCCTCTCAAAATTGCAGATTCCGCTCAAGGACAAAGCGAGACCCGATAAAAAGCGCAGCATACAGGGAAAGTATGAGAACATTTTGAAGAGGCTCGTTGAAAATCCCGTCATGCGGGGCAACACCATGCTTGGGCGTTAGATGTATTTTTGAGATGGTTTGTACAACGATCCAGACCTAACCACCAATCGCCACCTTATCTTTTTTTAAAATTTCTCCTTTAAAAATAAACACTTTTATACCGATAAGTCCGTATGTTGTTTGAGCTTCTATAAAACCGTAGTCTATATCCGCCCTTAAAGTATGTAAAGGTATTCGGCCCTCTCTATACTGTTCGGTCCTCGCCATCTCAGCCCCGCCTAACCGGCCTGAACATATAATTTTTATACCCTCGGCACCAAATCGCATCGCGGATGAAATGCCACGCTTCATGGCACGTCGAAATGCAACCCTCCGTACAATCTGAAGAGCTATATTTTCAGCGACAAGCTGGGCATCAAGCTCGGGTTTTCTGACTTCCTGGATATCGATAATGATTTCATGTGAAACAATTTTTTCAAGTTCTTTTTTGAGTAACGCTATCTCAGATCCCTTCTTCCCGATGACAATTCCCGGCCTGGATGTAAATACACGGAGCCTGACTCGCTTGGACGATCTTTCAATTTCAACCCTTGAAATACCTGCATGGTATAGTCTCTTTTTTATAAACTTCCTTATATTATAATCTTCTATAATATAATCAGCATAATTTTTTCCAGCATACCACCGAGATTCCCAGGTTTTAACAATACCCAATCTCAAACTAATAGGATTTACTTTCTGGCCCAAGCTGTTACCTCCTTTTTAGATCTAACCTTCAGATAAAATTACCGTTATATGGGCGGTCCTTTTTAATATGCGTGTTCCTCTGCCGCGCGCTCTAGCTTTGAAACGCTTCAACGTTGGCCCCTGGTCCGCCGTAATATTATGAATAATCAGAGAATCGACATCCATATCCGGATATTGATCAGCATTTGCCACTGCGCTTCTGATTGTTTTTTCAACGATTGATGCTGCCTTCTGTGGCATAAATTTGAGTATGTTCAGGCCCTCTTCTACGGGTTTTCCCTTAACACCATCGATCAATTTGCGAACTTTCTGAGGAGAAATGCGAATATATTTTGCTACAGCTTTAACTTCCATCACAAACATTTCCTTTTCTACCAGCTTTACCGCTTTAATCTTGATTTTTTATCAGCAGCATGACCATAAAACGTCCGAGTCGGTGAAAATTCACCGAGCTTATGTCCTACCATGTCCTCTGTTACAAATACGGGAACAAACTTTCTTCCATTATGAACCGCCAGAGTAATACCCACCATCTCAGGCACTATTGTAGACCTTCTGGACCATGTCTTAACCACTCTGCTGCTCCGGGTCTCCTGGGCGATACGTACTTTCTTAAACAGTTTTTGATCAACAAACGGACCTTTTTTCAACGATCGTGGCATAACTTCTCCTGCTATTTCTTCGTACGCTTTTTAATAATATAGCGATTGCTTTTTCCTGTTTTACGCGTTTTAAAACCCTTTGTCGGCATACCCCAAGGGCTGCATGGATGTCGTCCACCGGAAGATCTTCCCTCACCGCCACCCATTGGATGGTCAACCGGGTTCATGGCAACACCTCTAACTTTGGGACGTCTGCCGAGCCATCGTTTGCGTCCTGCTTTACCAAGAGATATATTCTCATGGATCACGTTTCCAAGCTGACCGATGGTAGCCTTGCAGTTTGAAAGGACCATTCGGACTTCTCCGGATGGAAGTTTTATAAGCGCATAGCGATCTTCCTTTGCCATTAACTGGGCGTATGTTCCGGCGCTTCTTACAATCTGTCCACCCTTTCCGATACGCAATTCAATGTTATGAATATGTGTTCCAAGGGGAATATTGATAAGGGGTAATGTATTGCCGGGTTTTATATCTGCTTCAGGTCCTGAAATCACGGTGTCGCCAACCCCAAGATTCACCGGTGCCAGTATGTATCGCTTTTCACCATCGGCATAGAAAAGAAGCGCAATCCGCGCAGATCGATTCGGGTCATACTCGATGGCAGCCACTCTGGCAGGAATCCCTATTTTATCTCTTTTAAAATCGATAACCCTGTAATGCCGTTTATGACCGCCCCCGCGATGTCTGCACGTAATACGACCGTAAGAGTTTCGGCCTCCTTTTTTCCTAATCACCTTTAAGAGACTCTTTTCAGGAGTCGTGCTAGTAATTTCATCAAATGTTGAATATGATTGAGCACGCCTCCCGGCAGAAGTAGGTTTTACTTTTTTTACAGCCATTTCTTACCCCTTTTATACTTCTTATACTCCCTCAAAAAAATCGATTCGCTCACCGGGCATCAATCTGACAATCGCTTTCTTCCAGTCCCTGCGTTTTCCTGTAATTCGACCTCTTTGTTTGATCTTGCCCTTGACCTGTATTGTTCTTACCGTATCGACCTTGACATTGAAAATATTCTCGACAGCCTTTTTAATCTCAACTCTGTTCGCCCTGCGATCGACTTCGAATGTAATCTGATTATAACTCTCTTTTTGAATATTGGTTTTTTCAGTAACCAAGGGCCGTTTAATTAAATCATGCGGAATCATCCAAGCAGCCTCCCTTCAATGGACTTGATCGAAGACTCAAGCAAAACAACATTCTCATATTTAAGAATGTCATATACGTTCATTCCTTCCACTCTTAATACTTTTACTCCGGGAACGTTTCTGGAAGACAATTCGAGATTCTCATTCTTTTGTTCAGTGATAATCAATGCATTTTTCAGGCTTAATACATCCATAACTGAAAAGAATTCTTTGGTCTTAATCTTATCGAGATCAAACTCGTCAATCACAATAAGGTTGTCTTCTTTAAGTTTTATGCTCAAAGCCATCTTAAGTGCCAGTCTTTTAACCTTTTTGGGGACCTTGTACGAATAGGATCTTGGATCAGGCCCAAACACAGAACCTCCCCCTCTTAACAGGGGTGATTTAATATCACCACGGCGTGCACGACCGGTTCCTTTTTGTCTAAAAAGTTTTCTTCCACTTCCCTTTACATCGCTGCGATGCTTTACGGAAGCGGAACCCGCACGTCTATTTGCACGTTGCATGGTTACAACTTCATGCAGTATACTCGATTTAACAGGAATCTTGAAAATGTTGTCTTCAAGTTCAACCTGTGACACTTTTTCTGCTTTACGATTTATAACATCTACAACAGCCATATCATTAATATCTCAAGATTTCTTTTATTTATTTTATCGTTTAATTCTTTCAAACGGGCTTAGATATATTTAATTTTATATCCAGCTAAACGCGGGATATGAGTGGATTCAGGCTCGTTTTGAAAAAACCATCATTTTTTAGCGATTTTGGGTTTCTTTATTTCAACAATACCGTTTCTTGAACCCGGAATGGCACCTTTTATCAGAATAAGATTTTCTTCCGGCCTAATATCGACAATTTCCAAATTTCGAATTGTTTTTCTAGTATTCCCGAATTGGCCCGGCATTTTTTTGCCCTTAATAACCTTTGCAGGCCAAGCACTGCAACCGATGGACCCTGGAATTCTGTGGCTGTGACTACCATGAGTTTTCTTGCCGCCATGGAATCCATGACGTTTAATAACACCGGAAAAACCTCTTCCTTTGGTCGTTCCGGTAACATCAATATGTTCTCCGATATTAAAAATATCTATATTTATTGTCTGACCAAGGCCGTATTCACTTGGATCATTCACGTCAACTTCATGCAGAAATGCAAAACGCGTTTCACCACTTTTTTTGAGATGACCTTCCAACGCTTTGTTTACACGAGATTTTTTTTTCTCTCCAAAACCAAGCTGAAGTGCATTATATCCGTCGGTGGCAACGGTCTTTATCTGGGTAACCACACATGGTCCAAGCTGAATGGCTGTCACCGGAACATATTGACCTTCGGAAGTGAACAGACCCGTCATTCCCAATTTTTTTCCTATCAATCCATTACACATTACTATTCTATTATCCCTTTGTCGCTTTTATGAAACAACCTTTATTAAATGCTACAGTTTTATCTCAACATCTACGCCCGGAGAAAGATCCAGCTTCATTAAAGCATCAACAGTTTGTTGAGTCGGCTCCAGAATATCGAGAAGCCTTTTGTGTGTTCTGATCTCAAACTGTTCACGAGATTTCTTGTCTACATGAGGAGATCGAAGAACACAATATTTGTTGATTCTTGTTGGAAGTGGTATGGGTCCGACGACCTTTGCTCCGGTTTTATTGGCCGTATCGACAATATCTCCAACAGATTGATCCAGAAGTTTATGGTCATATGCCTTGAGCCTAATCCTGATTTTAGTATTCATTATCATTATTCTCGTTTCTCTTTACTCGATAATCTCACTGACCACACCGGCACCAACCGTCCGACCGCCTTCCCTGATGGCAAACCTTAACTCTTTTTCCATCGCGATAGGCGTTATCAGCTCTGCTGCGATCGTCACATTGTCCCCCGGCATCACCATCTCTACACCTTCCGGTAATGTCAAATTCCCCGTAACATCCGTCGTACGA